>ENA-ORBV01000172-ORBV01000172.1-microbial-mat-metagenome-genome-assembly--contig:-NODE-172-length-140163-cov-18.579680_pt1 | contig 140163 bp, 104 predicted proteins | sample MGYA00237777_ERZ505514 | MGnify/ENA primary metagenome ERZ505514 (study PRJEB26160, sample SAMN06269048) | microbial mat metagenome | isolation source: Oligotrophic lake microbial mat | place...
TCTATTCGTCGGCAGCGTCAGATGTGTATAAGAGACAGGGAGGGGAGTGGGAGAGGGTCGTGCGAAGAGTCGGGTCGACGTCCTCTCGCTGAACGGGTTGATCCTCCTCGCGTGCCAAGAGACGCTCGAAATGCGCAGGCGCTTATCGATAGCGCAGCGTACTTTCTCGCCGTCAATTGCATACGTGGAACGATCGTTTCTTGCCTAGGCCGGCGCGAGCCCGGCATCTATCCGATGGGAACCGGTCTGTATGCAATTATCGTTATCCTCCAGAACCCTTACACTCAGCTCCGCCTCCGCAGTCCTGCTTGGAGCCCAAGTCGCAAGTGCCGCACTCATAGCGAGTTACGAGGTGGGAACCGGCGCCAGCTCCTCCATGCTGCAGTTCGACTTCGAGAATGGGAACAGCTATCTCTACACGGTGTACTGGAACGGTGAACAGACAGGCGAGGATTTGTTCAGTGTCGTCGCAGCCGCACAGCCGGAAACGTTTATGTTTGAGGTGATTGAGTTCTCATTCGGCAATCAGCTCGTCGGCGTGGGCATCGGCAGCGACTATAACTTTGGTGTCGGGACCAAGCCGCTGTATCTCGACTTCTGGCACTATTGGAGACGAGACTCGTCTGATCAGGCGTGGGCGCAGCCCGCGATGGGATTCTCTGATCGCATCGTCACCGACGGCTCGTGGGACGGTTGGGTCTTCGGAAGTAACGGCGTTCCCGCCGCCGTTCCGGCGCCGTCGGTTCTTGCTGCAGCCATGCTGTACATCGCGGGCGCGCGGCGGCGACGCGGCTGAGAAGTCGACACGAATCCGCGCACGAACCCCCGCCATTCTTGTGGCGGGTTTCATATCCACTCATCGAAGTGTTGATAGATACTCGACCGCATCACGTAGCTCTTCCAGCGTCAACACCGGTCCCATCGACGGCATCGCCGAGTGCGCACCGAAACCCTCGACGACTACGGCGTCGGGCTGGACGAGCGATTCAACGAGTTGGTCGCGCGTGAGCCGCGTCCCGACGCCGTCGAGCGGCGGGGCGGCATCACCGCCATGGCCGCGTATCGCGTGGCACTTCAAGCACGTGGCCGACGTGTGAAAGTGGACGATCTCGTGGCCGCGCGTTGCGTCACCACCCTCGGCCGTCATGGCGAACCGCGCTGAGGGACCGGCGCGATCCTGCGACGCTACCCATGCATCAGCTCGGGCCGCAAGTGTCGTTCCGGCACGGCTTTGCGCCGCTCGGACCACGTCGAGCTGCAGCCCCCGGTCCAAGGGTCCCGACTCCAGCTGAGCGATGAGTTCCATGATGATCGGGTCGAGTTCGGCACCTTCGGCGCGGCCCAGCGCCACCACCGCGGCCTGCCGTTCCAGCGAGTCCGCTGCGGCCAATCCTTCGCGCAGTGCCGCCGCTCCGCTCGTCGCGTCCCGTAGCGCGAGCTGTGCCCGGCCTTCCGCGCGCAGTGCGGGAGCATCCGACTCGATGGCCCGTGCGATCGCGTCGTCGGCCCGCTTATCTTTATCGTTGCACAGCTGTCGCAGACATGCGACCCGCTCCTGGGCCGGCTGCTGCGGATCGATCACCACATCCCAGTTCGCGCCACCGTCGAGCGTGATGCCCGCGACGGTTGCAAGATCACGCGCGGCGGCCTTCACAGGCCCCTTCCCGAACTGCACGAGCCCCGGGAGTTTCTGCTTCAGAACCGTGCGATACGCCTCGGTATCGCGCGCCGATGCATCGATGGCGCGGTAGGCACCATTGACCCGGTCACGAGGTCCGGGGCGCGACCATTCCGCCAGCGCAGCGAGCGCTTCCACCTGCATTGATTCCGGCACAGACGCCGCCCGCGCGAGGTCAGCGAGGGCGGTCACCGACGCGGGGTCGTCGGAGCGCACGCACGCATTGATGATGCGGCGCAGCAGGGGGATTTCGAGCGGCTGCACAGTCCCCGTGCCGATCGGCCTCTCCATCGTGCCGTCGGGCAGCGTCCACCCCACCGCGACGAAGTCGTCCCCGCCGCCCTCAGCGTGGCGGGCTTCAAGGTAATAATCAACGCCAGCTTCGAGCATGACGGGCTGCGACGTCTGCCCCGGCTGCCCGCTCCAGTCACCGCGGCCGGCATATCCCTCCACCCGTGCGATTTCAGCCTTTTCCGCAGGGCTCTTAGAGCTGCTCAGGTACAGCGCCGAGTGATCGTCGCTCGTGATGTGAAACGTATAGACGCCGCTGACCGGAGGCGTCACGACGCCGGAGATACGCTGGAGATAATTATTCGCGAGCTCCTTCGGGAGACTCGCGGTTCCGTCAAACGTTGTCGCGGTCTCGGTCTGGTCGGCCGGGCGACGAAACGTTTCGTCCTCACCCAGCACTGAGCCGCCTGCTGTCGAGATGCCAGTCCAGATCTCCCGCTGAAACGTGGCCCGCGCCGTTGTTTCGTCCACCGGATCGCCGATGAATCGCCGGGCAAGTTCCGCAACGCGCGGTAGGGCGGAGGGAATCGGCACATCGTTGATCGCCCGTGCCGCTTCGATCACGATCCGCTCGTCGCTGTCCTGCAGCATCCGGGCGACGTTGGGGTCGTGCCAGCGGCGCAGGATCAGCACCGCGCACAATCGCAATTCCGCTAACGGTTCCGTCGTCAGCGTCATCGTTTGCTCGCGGTTTCCCAGCCACTCGAGCGCCGCGACCCCGGCATGCCGCACGAACACGTCATTGCCATCATTTTCGGCCAGCATGGCGACGATCGGTGCGTGCGCTTCCTTGACGCCCATCCGCCCGAGCGCCATCGCCGCGAAGTAGCGCACGCGGAGGGCGTCATCGCTGAGCAGGCGGATCAGGTCCGCATGGACCCCGTGAAACCGCGCTTCGCCGATGACCTTCGCGCACTGGGCACGGATCTCGGCGTCAGGATCTTGGAGCAGGGGACCAAGGTCCTTGACCGCTTCCGGCCAGTATCCGTCGCCGGCGATCATGCCGAGCGCCCAGATCGCGTGGACACGCGCGAGATGATTCGCGCCGTTCATCGCCTCATCGGCAAGCAGCGCGACGACCTGCGGACCGCGCTCAGCGATCGCGAACTGCGCCCGCAGCCGCACGCGCTGATCGGCATGGCCCAGCAGCTGCCGCAGTTCGCTCGAGCTGCGGCCCCGAAAGCCCTCGCGAAAGAGCTGTGCCACGTGCGCAATGCGCGGATCCTTGATCGCCTCGGGATCCCACGCCGAGTAGATCTCGCCGTACCCCTTGCTGTACCAGCCGCCGCCCCAGTCACTCACGTAGATCTTGCCGTCGTAGCCAAAGTCGATGTCGGTGGGCAGCACGTTCTCTATGAAGGGTGCGACCTCGACGACCTTGAATCCCGCGCCGACCGGCTCGGTCTTGAAGCTCAATACGCGGCTGTATGCGTCGCCACCGAGAAAGTCGCAAAGGAAGAAGCTGCCGTCGAACGCGGCCGGCAGCCCGAGGCCCGGATAGTGCACCAAGCCTGACGGCCCGCTGCTGACGTGCGCCAAGGGGGGGATCGCGTAGGCGGGCTGCAGCTTCGAGTATTCGCGCGCACGGTCCGGTGCCAGATCGGGACGCAACGCCCACGTCTCCTCCTGGTTCCACGGTCCGCGGAGGTTGGCGCCCTCGAGCGTCTGGTAGTCCATCCGCCAGCCCGTCTCGCCCGCTTCGACGCAGTACACAATGCGGGCCTTGTCGCCGCCGTCTGAATTATTATCGCCGGTAAAAAGATTTCCATAGTTATCGAACGCAAGCTCCTGCGGATTTCGCAATCCTGTGCAAAACAGTTCGATATTGTTTCCGTCGGCGTTGCAGCGAAAGACCGCGCCGCTCCGGGGGTCGGCCAGGACGCGTCCATCCGGCAGCGTAACGTTATATCCGCGGTCGCCGATTGACCAGTACAGTTTGCCGTCAGGGCCCCATGCGAGGCCGTGCATGTCGTGGCCGCGCAGCGCGACCCGGACACCAAATCCCGTCCACGCGCGATCCCGCTGTTCGGCGACACCGTCGTGGTCGTTGTCACGAAGCCGCCAAAGCGTCGGGATATTCGTGTACCAGACGTCGCCCTCACGGGCGATGATGCCGGCACCCGTGCCATCCAGCGGGTCGTTGAAGGGAGCCGCGAAGATCGTTCCCCGGTCGGCGCGCCCGTCGCCGTCGCTGTCTTCGATACGCCGGACCCGGTCTTCGTATTTGCGATAGAAATCCATAGCCCCGTCGCGCTTCTCGGCCCACTTTTCATACATGCGCAGCCGGTCACCGACGGTGACACTTTGCAGATCATCCATCAGCCACCACGAGCTTGATCGATTATCTTCAATACCCCGCTCCTGCCGCGAGCTTTCGGCGATATAGAGGCGCCCGCGATCATCGAAACAGAATGCCACGGGATCGGCGACGAGCGGTTCCTTCGCGAACAGTGCCGTCTGAAGTCCGGCGACGGGCTTGAGCTTGGTCGGCGCGTCGTAGCGCGGGCGGTCGGCAGGCAACTCGGTGGGGTCCGGCGGCGGGACCGCCATCGCGAGCGAAAGAAGCGTTGGCCAGGCCACGAGGAGAGCGGTGAAGGATGCGGGCGGCGATTCGGGCGGCATGGCTTCACCGGATCCTAATGGCGGCCGTTGATCCCTCAAGCGTGTCTGGACCTCGCATGGAAAAAGCCCTATCGTCGCTGCCCCATCGGTTTCCCTGTTTTCACAGGCCGTAAGCCGCTGGATCCCACCAAGGAAACAGAACCATGACCATGCGCCCGCTCACCAGTCTCGCTTTCGTTGCCGTCGTCGCTTCCGGTGCCGGTCTCGCCCTCATCGCCGCCGCGCCGGCCGTGCAGTCCGAACGGACGCCCGCTCCCTCGTCCACATCGATGAGCGCGTCGACATTCGACGTCGACGATGTCCATTCCGCCACGTTTTTTCGCGTCCAGCATCTGGGCGCCGGTCAGTTCTGGGGGCGCATCAATGATGTGTCCGGGACGTTCACTTCCGCCAACGGCTCGCCGGAAGGCGTCCGCTTCGACATCACGGTCAAGGCGAGCAGCGTGGACACCAACACCGAGAAGCTGAATGAGCACCTTCGCAGCCCTGACTTCTTCAACGCGAAAGAGTTCCCGACGCTCACCTTCAAGAGCACAGGCGTCAAGGCGGCGAAGCAAGGCTTCTTCGACGTCACCGGCGATTTCACACTGCACGGCGTCACCAAGCCGGTCACGGCAACCGTCGAATTCACGGGCCAGAAGGCCGGCAAGGCAGGCGATCGCGCGGGCTACGAAGCGACCTTCACCATCAAACGCAGCGAGTTCGGGATGAATTACGGCGTCGACAACGGCATGCTCGGTGACGAGGTTCGCATCATCGTGAATCTCGAAGGCGTCAAGAAGTCCTGACCGTCGCTCCTCACACCTGATGACATGTCCACACGGCGCGGCGGGGATGGAGTAGCGCTCCTCCCGCCGCGCCGCTGTCCTTCCAGCGCGAGGCGATTCCCCATGGACCCTGTTGCCGCACTCATCCACGTTGGAATCGGCGCACTGCTGGCCGCGATCGTTGCGTTTGCCGGTCGAGGCCTGCGCCGCGCCGATCCGGCGGTGACTGTCGGACTTGCGCTGGCGTTCGCCTTGGGCTGGAACTTTGTGACGCAAGAGGGGTTCCCGGCCTGGCCGCTCGCCGCCAAGTGGCATTCAATCCTGATCGTCGCGGGCGGGCTCGGTCTGCTTGCCGCCATTGATGGGCTGATCGCCGAGCGCTGCTCGAAGTTTGCGTATCGGATCGTCGCCAACACGATTCTTGCCGCGGCCTTGGTCGGCTTCGCGCTGCGCCTCCCTGACGCTGACATGCCGGGAATCCAGTTCATCGCGATGGGAACGCTGCCGTTTGTCCTGGTTCCACTCGCCGGTCTAGCCGTGCGCGAGCGCCGCTTCAGTGTTCCCGCCGCGATCAGCTTCTGCTTCGCCGGCTTGGCCGGTCTCTGCCTTGAAGGCGGCTTTGCGAAGCTCGCAGTGCTCTGCGGGTCACTTGGCGCTGCCTTGGGTGGCATCGCACTCCTCGGACTCCGTTGGCCCGTCGGACTTGGTGTCGGAGGGCTCGCAGCGGCGCTGGGGCTGCTCGTCTCATTCGCCGCCGCCGGGGCCGCGTACTACGAAGGTCAGTTCCCAGTCTGGATCTGGGCGATGCCGGTGCTGGCACTGCTGCTCATGCTCGTCGCATCCTCCAACAAACTCGCAGGCAAGCAGAAGCTCGCTGCCGTTCTTCGCGTCGCGCTCCCCGCAGCGCTTGCGCTCGCAAGTGTCGGCATGGCCATCGCGATGGGCGGGGGGCAAACTGCGAGCGAGTCGACCACGGAGTATGAGATCGACTACGGCGGATAGCAGCGGTTCGTTAGCATGATTCCATGCATGCGATGGCACTCGCGAGTTTCGCCGCGGCGCTCATGACTGGTCCACTCTCTGGTCCACTCCCCGTGTCACCGCCCGCTCCCGTCACGCCAGTCCCGACGCCACAGCAGCTCGCGTGGCACGACCTGGGCATGTACGCGTTCGTGCACTTCAACATGAACACCTTCACGGGGAAGGAGTGGGGGGAGGGCATCGAGCCGCCGAGCAAGTTCGCTCCGTCCGAGCTCGACACTCGCCAGTGGACCGAGGCGTTCAAAGCGGCCGGCATGCGCGGCGTGATCATCACCGCGAAGCATCACGACGGCTTCTGCCTCTGGCCATCGAAGTTCACGGAGCACTCGGTCAAGAACAGTCCGTGGCGCGACGGCACGGGCGATCTGCTGCGTGAGCTGTCGGACGCATGCAACCACGACGGCCTGCTTTTTGGCATCTATCTCTCGCCGTGGGACCGCAACCATCCTGACTACGGCAACTCCGATGTCTACAACGAATACTTCAAGCAGCAGCTCCGCGAAGTGTGCACGCAGTACGGTCCGCTCTTCGAAGTCTGGTTCGACGGCGCATGCGGCGAAGGTCCGACGGGCAAGCGACAGGTCTACGACTGGCCGGCGTTTCACGCGGTCGTCCGCGAGACGCAGCCGGACGCGCTGATGTTCAGCGACGCAGGCCCCGACATTCGTTGGGTCGGCAACGAACGCGGCTATGGCAACGAAACGAACTGGGCACCGTTTCGCCGGGGCGAGTTCTACCCCGGCATTCCCGACAAGGAAGCGGAACTCGGCACCGGCCATCGCGACGGCACGCACTGGGTGCCGGCGGAATGCGACGTGTCCATTCGGCCAGGGTGGTACTGGCGTCAGAGCGAAAACGACCGCGTCAAATCGTTGAACGAGCTCGATGACATCTGGTACGCGTCGGTCGGGCGCGGCTGCAATCTGCTGCTCAATGTGCCGGCGGACCGGCGTGGACTGATTCCCGAACCGGACATCGCGCGACTTCGACAGCTGCGGGCACTGCTCGACGCGACGTTCGCGGTTGATCTCGCAAAGCATCGGCCCGTCGTCGCGAGCAATCTCCGCGGCGCCGATCCCTCGTTCGCCGCCGGCAACGTGACTGATGGCGATCCCGCGACGTACTGGTGCGCCGACGACAACACGATCGTCGCCGATCTCGAGATAGCCCTTGGCGCGCAGCAGCCCGTCAATCGCGTGGACGTGCGTGAAACGATCGCTCTTGGCCAGCGGATCGAGCGTTTCCAGATCGACGCCCTGATCAGCGGCACATGGCGTCAGGTTGCCGAAGGGACGACGATCGGACCGCGGCGCGTGCTGCGATTTCCGACAGTCTCCGCGTCGTCGCTGCGCGTGAAGATCCTGGCCGCAAAGGCGTGTCCCGCGCTCAGCAGCGTCAGCTGCTACTGCGCCCCGCCGGAAGTCGCGATCACAGCCAGCGACGTGGCCTTCACCGACACGACGACGGTCACGATGCAGACCGACATGCCGGATGCCACGATTCATTACACGCTCGACGGCACCGGTCCGACGAGCGCCAGTCCCTCCTACACCGCACCGTTCGTGCTGCGCGACTCGACGCGCATCCGCGCGGTTGCCATTCGTGATGGCCGCGCGAGCCTGTATCCGGCGGCGGCACAGGTCATCCTCTTTGACGAAGCATCATTCCGTCCCGGCATTCAACTGTTCGCGCCACCCCGCCCCGGTCTGCGCATGCGCCGCTTCGACGGCGCCGTCACGTCGCTCGAGGGACTCGACAAGCGAACCGTTGCGGCCGAAGAGATCGTCGACCAGATCGCGCTCCCCAAAGCGCGGCCGGCGGATCACTTCGCGCTCGTGTTCAACGGGTACCTTACGATCGCGCAAGACGGCATCTACACGTTCACGCTGCGGTCAGATGACAGCAGCCGGCTTTACATCGGCAACGAACTGGTGTGCGACGCGGACGCCCGTTCCGCGTGGGAGTCGCGCGAGGGACGGATTCCTCTGCGCGCCGGAACCCATCTCTTCCGCGTCGAATATTTCGAGGCGAAGGGACAGGAGCTGCTGCGCGTGCGCTGGAGCGGGCCGGGATTTGACGATGTGACGATCCCAGCCAACGTCCTTGGCCATTGACGCATTGACGCACCAGTTGCTTCAAACTCGCGTTTCCTCGCCGCATCGTTCAGGAGGGCGCCGCTATGTGCATGCCCGCGGCGCGCGCGAACAGGGAATCTTCGATCTGGCGCTCGACAACCACCGCGTGCTGCTGAAGCAGTACCTGGATGCGATCGCGGCCATGGGTGATACCGACCCCCAAGCTGAGTTCGACCGGCTCTATGTCCTGCACGCAGACGGTGTCACGCGCAATCGACCCGAAGGGTTTGACGGTACTCGCGACGTCGGCGTCTGCATCGGAGCAGGTCAGACGATCGATGCGGATCTCCGCCGGCGCGTCCTCGCAGCGCGGCAGGTGATTGCCGAGGCGGGTCCGGCGTGGCACAACCGTTTCCAGGATCTGTACATCACGCTTCCCGAGAACGCGATGATTCTGTACTTTCGCTGCGATCCGCTGCGCCTCCGTCAGGTGCTCACGAACCTGGTCGGCAACGCGATCAAGTTCACGGAGCAGGGCGAAGTGACGGTACGAATCAGTGCGAGCGACGTGCCCAACACGCGAAGCGTCGTTCGATTCGAGATCATCGACTCCGGCACCGGCATGACCGCCGAGCAGCTCGACCGGCTTTTCCAGCCTTTTTCGCAGGCCGATGCATCGACGACGCGGCGATTCGGCGGGACGGGACTCGGCCTCATCATCTCGCAACGATTGGTCGCGATGCTGGGCGGCACGATCGACGTTCGCAGCGAGTACCGCAAGGGGCACGATGACGCACGACTACAAGCGGAACGGGACGACGACGCTCTTCGCCGCGATCTCGCTGCTCACGGGTCAGCTGATCGGGACATGCCTGCCCCGTCATCGGCACGAGGAGTTCCTGAAGCACAAGCATCCCAGGGTGAAGCAGTGGCTGAAGCGTCATCCGCGCTTTCATCTGCACTTCATTCCGACGAGCAGCTCGTGGCTGAACCTGATCGAGCGGTGGTTCAGGGAGATCACGGACAAGCGGATCCGCCGCGGCGTGTTCCGGAGCGTGAAGGAGCTGATCACCGCGATCGAGTCGTACATCGCCGCGCACAACCGCGATCCGAAGACGTTCAAGTGGACCGCCAGGGCCGAGACGATTCTGGCAAAGGTGCGCCGCGCGAGGGCGGTGGTTGATAAGTTGCAATCAGCGTGACTAACTACACTAGTTTGCACTATCTCGAAGCGACGGTCCCGGCCCATTGCCACAACAGAGCCAAGCCGGCCAAGCTTCACCACCAATATCTGCGGACCAGCGTCCGAAAGAGATTCGACGATGCCGGGCAGCACATCGAGCCACCGACACAGTCCCCGATTGCGAAAAGTGTGATCGGGAACTTCCGAAGTATCCGCTGATACGGAAAGCAACGGACACGCGTCGCGCGAGTCCTTGGCGAAAGCCTCTAATTCAGCTCCCTCAATCGGACCCAACACGTTGAGTCCGCCGATATGCAAGTGTGACGCTGAATCAGAGCACAGACGCATCTGCTCCGTGATGCGAACAACCAATGTTCCGCGGGACCGAACCATCCCGTCGGACCTGTCCCGAGCTACGTCGAGGGAGAGATCGTCGGATGCCCGAGCTCGACGGATACAGCGCAACCAGCGAACTGCGCCGCAAGGCGTGGCAAGGCTCGATCATCGCGACGAGCGCCCACGCCATGCGACCGCGCGCGGAGGTACGCTCCCTGCACGGTCGCATGCCTCACTTCGAACCCGTCAATATCGCGGAGAAGCTCGCGCTGATCGCCGAGCACTGGCGCCCCAAAGTGGTCGCCGCGCTGAACGGCCAGGAAGTGAAACTGGTCAAGTTTCAAGGCACGTTTGTCTGGCACCATCACGAACACGAGGATGAACTGTTCCTCGGCATTCGCGGGCGATTTCGAGTCGAGTTCCGCGACCACGCCGTCGAGATCGGGCCGGGGGAACTTGTCGTCGTACCGCGCGGTGTCGAGCATCGCACCGTCGCCGATGAAGAGGTCGAGGTACTGCTCTTCGAGCCCGCCGCGACGCGCAACACCGGCAACGTCGAGCACACACAATTGACTGCACCGACCGGCGTGAAGATCTGACGTTTCTATCCGCCGTGTTGGGTGACGAGTTGGGTGACGAGTGGGGTGACGTGTTGGGTGACGTGTTGGGTGACGTGTTGGGTGACGTGTTGAGAGGAGAACTCATGGAATATCGACAGCTCGGCCGTTCAGGACTCATGGTGCCCGCACTCAGCTTCGGCAGCGGCACCTTCGGCGGCAGTGGCGAACTCTTCAAATCGTGGGGGGCGAGTGATGTCGCCGAAGCCACTCGGCTCGTCGATGTGTGTCTCGAAGCCGGCCTCACGATGTTCGACACAGCGGACATCTATTCCAACGGCATGGCGGAAGAGATCCTCGGACAAGCGATCAAGGGGCGGCGCGATCAGGTGCTCATTTCGACGAAAGGCACGTTTCGCAAGGGAACGGGACCGAACGATGTCGGTTCGTCGCGCTTCCATCTCACGCGCTCCGTCAACGAAAGTCTGCAGCGGCTTGGCACGGATGTCATCGATCTCTATCAGCTGCACGGCTTCGATGCCATGACGCCGACGGAGGAGGTGCTCGGCACACTCGATGATCTTGTGCGCGCCGGCAAGATCCGTTACATCGGCTGCTCGAACTTTTCGGGCTGGCACGTCATGAAGGCGCTCGCGGCTTCCGAGAAGTACGGCCTCGCGCGGTACGTTGCGCACCAGGCGTACTACTCGCTCATCGGCCGCGATTACGAGTGGGAACTCATGCCGCTCGCGCTCGAGCAAGGCGTCAGCGCAGTGGTCTGGAGTCCGCTTGGCTGGGGACGTCTCACCGGCAAGATCCGGCGCAGTCAGCCGCTTCCCGAAACGTCGCGTCTGCGCAGCCAGCGTTCGATCGATGCCGGACCGCCGGTTGACGACGAGTATTTGTATCGCGTCGTCGAGGCGCTCGATGCTGTTGCGAAGGAAACCGGCAGGACAGTTCCGCAGATCGCGCTCAACTGGCTGCTGCAGCGGCCGAGCGTCGCGACGGTCATCATCGGCGCCCGCAACGAAGAACAGCTGCGGCAGAATCTCGGCGCCGTCGGCTGGAACTTGACGGCGCCACAGGTGGCAGCGCTCGACGCCGCGAGCGCCACGACGCTGCCGTATCCGTACTGGCACCAGCGATTCTTTACCGAGCGGAATCCGGCGCCTGTGTGACGCTCGATTCCTGCTCGAACGCGACACCTCATGTCAAGTGGCTCACGCCCACCGCTCGATCAACGCGGCGCCGGAAACTCCGCGAGCTCGAGGCGGAGACGCGCGTACAGCTCATCGATCCACGGCGGCGCGCCTGCATGCGCGGGCGGGTCGGTCCGACGAAAATCAGTGGGGGCGATCACAAGGCGGATCGCCTCGACGCCGACATCGGCGCACAGCAGAAACACTCGCTCGATCGCGTCGTCGCCGATCGCCAGACATCCGATCGAGAGCGAACCCCCGTGAATCATGATGTCGCCGCCCAGTCCGGTACGCTGGTCCGTCGCCGCGCGGTCGCAATCGAATTGATTCGGATAGCCGACCCGCAGCGCGAGGTGAAATCGCGAGTCGGGATGCAGGGACTCGATGGCGTAGATGCCTTCCGGCACCTGCCGATCGCCCTCGGCGAGTTTCGGTCCCAACGTGCCGCTGGCGCCGAGGATGGGCAGCATGACCAGATGCTCCCACGCAGCATCCGTGCGGCCAAATACGTGCAGCTCGCGCTCGTTCTTGAACTCGACGAGTGCAACCTCGCGCGGTGGATAGTTCACGTCGGCTTGCGTGCACCATGCACGGACGTCGTCGCGCACGCTGCCATCAAACGCCGCCACGCGGTCCGCAACAGTCGCGCGGCCACGCAGGCGTGACCATGCGGACCATAATGCATTTCGTCCGGACGATGTCGTCAGCCCGGCCGCGAGCCCCAGCGCAAACAGCGTGGCCATTGCGAGCGCGATCTTCATGAGACGGATTCGTCGGTGCTGTGGCATTGTGTCCAAGCACGCGGGTCGCTTCCACGCGCGAGCGCAGAATCTCGTCCTGATGATCGGGCGTCTTGATGCAGTCGACTGTGCGGCCGACGAGATTGACGAGGCCTGCCGCGCCGTCGAGCTCCCGCTGCCAGTCACCGAGCGTCCGCGCATCCAAGGCGACGTGACGCCATGGGCCGTTCACCGGCGGAGCCTGCCGCGAAAGAAGGACAACAGACGTGCCCGCCGCCGCGAGGTGCAGCGCCAAGGAAACGCCGAGAAATCCGCTGCCGCCGGCGATGATGACAGGCCGATCAGACGGAGACCGATCGCTCATTGCTGCACGCTATCAGCAGCGGGGCGGGATTCCGGCGATTGTGAACATTGTGGGGTCGAGCCTGTCGCATCGACGGGGGTGGTGTCGTTCGTGGAGGTCGGGCGCGAACCCGGCCTATCGAAAGGATGATGCAGTCATGATCAAAGCGATTGTCTGTGGCGTGCTGGTGGCGATGGTGTCGGGTGCGGGATTGGCGCAGGAGAGCGCGAGTACGGCTCAGCCGCCCGCGGCACCGGGCGACACAAAGACGCACCTGCTTCCACTCCCGCGCGACCGCTCAGTGAACGATGTGCTGGCGCTCCTTCAAGCGATAGAACCTCCGGTCGATGCCTCGCTCGTCGGCGCGCACGCGCCCCATCAAGGCAAGACGGTTCTAATCAGGCTGCGAGGTCAACAGGCCGAGGTGGAAAAGGCGCAGCAATGGCTTGCCCAGGCCCTCGCGAACGAGACGAACCGGGACTCAGCGAAGCACGCAGAACTTGAGGCACGCACTGTGTCAGCGAAGTTCCCCGGTGGATCGGTCGAGGAGTTCGTCGACGCAGTTCTCGGAAAGTTCGGATTCGTGCCGCCGATCTATCAATCCGAAGAACTGCGCTCGCTGCGCATGCGGCCGGTCGAGATGAAGCTGATGTCGATCAGTGACGCCCTGTCGCTTCTCTCGCGAGTTCCTCCACAAGACAAGAACGGCGAGCCCGTTCGACTCATCGCGCGCTGGTCGGATGTGTCGCCGGGCATCCTCCCAAGACCTTCCCCCGAAGCCCTTCTTGAACTTTACGAGCGACAGGTGCTGGTCATCAATCGCGAATCGTCCAACGCGGAGTCGGATGGCGACGTGCGTCGCGCCGCCTTCACCCTCGGCGACGAAACCGTTCCGAAAGAGGCGCTCGACGTGATGCTCGACGCCGTCGCGCTGGCGACGAATCTCGACGGCGCTTCCACCACATTTCGCGCGAAGTTCCACGCTCCCACCAACCTTTTGATCGTGCGAGGCACGTTCGACGAGCTCGGTGTCGTGGCACAGATCGTCAAGGGGAAGTTTCCAAACGCCCGCGTCGAACTGCCGGTCACAGATCTCTCGACGGTGACCCCGAGTCCCACCGCTGACGGCGCGATCGGCGGTCGCCGCTGACGCGGAGCCGATGCCGCGCTCCGACCTCGATGACCTCGACGACACCTAGGCCCGCCGCATCTCCGCTGGAGTCGCGGCGGGCTCGCGTGATGCGCTTGAGGCGCTCTACGCCGCGAGTATTTGACCGACGATCAGGCCATCGACGAACTCCGCGCAGCCGGCATGGAAGTCGGCATCGCGCGCACCACTGACGAGGTGATGATTGTTGGAAGGTAGGAGGGGGTCGAACACAACATCAGCCTGCCGGCAGCATTCGCGCCATCCGCGCCATCCACGCCGTCATCGTCTGATCGCCACGGAAGTTGAGCCAAGCCCGTTCGATGTCGTCGAACGATCCCGTCGTGGCGTCATTCGGCCATCCCGGCACGGGCGGCGACCACACGAGCCGCGCGATCGCGTCGTTCGCGCGGTCGATGTCGACCAGGGCCGCGGCGCGCATTGCGTCAAGCGTCAAGCGTCAAACGGAGCGGCTCAAGCGCGTCGGCGGCGCGGTCGATCAGAGCGTCCATGAGCTGCGCGGCCTGCGTTCGGTAGTCGACCACTCCGGGCGACGCCCCCCAGCGGTGCACACGCTCGATTCGCTCGAAACTCGCCGCGTCGAGCGTGTTCCGCAGTTCATCAGCGACCCGCTGCATCACCGCTGCCCGCGCGGCAGCCGCCGCGTCCACCAACTGCAACGCGTGCTCGAGCGCTGTCTCGCGCAGCGCCTGCCGCTCACCGGTCGGCGACGCGTCGGACTCCCCGTCCGGACACCAGCCGTCCGCGAGCAGCGACGCCTCAATCTCATCGACGTCGTATCGGCGCGCGGCTGCAATCATCGCGTCGCTGTGCTGCGCGATCACAGCGCACGCGGCCCCATGCGACTGGGCCGGCAGTCCAGCGTCGATCGCCGCCAGCGCGAGATTGCCGTGACGATCCATGACGCGCGACGCGTCGCCGAACGGCGCATGCACGCGCGACAGGACGTTCGATTCGCTTGCCATAGTGCGTAACGCATCGATGACGGCAGCCATCCGTCGGCGTATCGCCTCGTCCAACGGAAGCTGCTGCGCCAGCCGCGCGAAGAGCGCATCGTCCAGCACCGGCACTGTCCACCGTTCCGGTCTGTCGCGCCGAAGCCGAATCTCCAGCTGTGCGGCCGGGCTTCGAAGCAGGCGAGACGCAGCGAGCTCGGAGGGAACTGCGCGCAGCGCATCAGGATCTTCTTCAGACGGCTCCTCCGTCACGTCGAGCAGTGCGCGCACAGCGTCGTGCAGCCGTTCAAAGCGCGCGGCGCGTGCGGTTCGCAGCGCCTCGAGCTGCACGTTGATCTTCGTCGCGGCGGCCTCCATCGCGTGATAGCGTTCCAGACGCGCCGCCCGGCTCATGTCTGTGACGCCGAGATCCATTGTTTCCCACAGCTCGTCGCGCTCGCGCGCCAGCTTGCGCGCGGCGCGAGAGTCGACGCTGTCCTGGTCGATCGCATCGAGGATCGAACGCGTCGCCCATGCGCTGTCTTCCTTCGCGCAAACCATTGACGGGTGTCCTCCACTGGAACCCCGTCAGGCGCATGCGGTTCGGGACTGAACACCTGCGGAGTCACGAACTGCCGGCGCAGCTCGTCCGATCGTTCGAGGTAACGCAGGTACGCGGCATCAATGCGGTCCCACGGGAGCACGGTGTCGGGAGCGACGAGCCGCATTGCTTGGACGAGATCCGTGTAACGGACCGTCGGCGGAAACACGGGATCCTCAGCGCGAGCGACAGACCCGAATATCCACGCCGCGAGGATCCACGCCAGCAGGACCGCGATGCCACGCGACGTCTGGTTTCCGCACATCGAACGCACTGTCGCCATAAAGGTCTCCCGCGACGAATCGTACCGGCTCGCGAGCGCGTGACGCCGATCAAAGAGCGCAACGCGTTGCAGCGACGCCGCTTGTTCTTCGATGCCGAGGCGAGAGAACGGCGACAAGATTTTCTGCAGCATTTTCAGAGAGAGCGCAAGAGCGCAGTAGTATCGGCGCGTGCGAGCAAATTCTCATTCATCGAACGCGAACACAGACGGCTCGGGGCGCCCGAGCGACGTCTCAGCGCCCAACGCGACGCCCGACGTGACGCCCGGCAGCGAGCGCACTGCGCTGTTGTACGTACTCACTCCTTTGGGGGGAGGCCAGAACGCTGAGTGCCGACTCGACTGGCATCAACGCCACGTCGACAAGGGCGGAGCGGTCCAACCGCGCGGCGGACGGATCCCCGAGCTCCTTGCCTTGCATGACTCCTCCGGCATCGCGCTCGACGATTTCGACGTGGCGATCATGCGTCAGCTTCGGCGGCTGGACCCTCGCGAGCTGGAATCGCAGTGGGAGAACCACGTCGCAATTCACGTCATTACCCGGGCCGCTAAAGCCGGACGGCTGCACCTCGCCGCCTCGCCCAACATCATCGGTCCCGCGCTGCGCTGGCGAGGCGACATGGCGTGGAACTGCGAACGGCACGTTCTCTGCACGGCCGACGGCGCACGAAGCTGGATTCGGCTCATCGCTGAGAGACAACCCCACATCGACTGCATCGAACCAGCGGTGGCTCGATTCGCACAGCTCGTTGTGGTGAAGGATGTCGTTCTGGATTGCGGGCGGAAAGGCGAACTTGAAGGTCCGCGCGCAACGGAGAAGGGCACCCGTTCGACGTGCTGGCTTGGCACCATCACCTATGCGACGCGAGAGGTGCTCGCCGGGGCCGAGACCCACTCACGCGATGCGCTGCCGCTGCTGATGGACGAACTGCGACATCAGAACGACCGATACCCTCGAGCCCACGGCCCGCGGCCCGTTCTGAATCTCGACACTCGACTCGGGATCTCGTTCTTCGATGCGAAGCCCTTTGCAGTCCTGCGCCTGGACGGCGCTGCCCACCGCAGCACGGTCGACGTGCTTCCGTTGGCCCGCTACGTGCATCCCGACCATGCAACCATCGTGGTCGATCGCGATCCGCGCACGCACCGCATCGTTGACAATCCATCGAGTCCGGAACTGACTGTGCCGCGCGGCGATCGGCAGTTCGAATCAGGGTTTCACTCGCTCGCCAGAGACATGCTTTACAAGGCTCGTGGCGCCGGGCAGTCCCAATGGCGCATTCCGCGCGTGCAGCTTCCCACGCTCCTTGGGGCTGCGGCCAAAGCGCAGTTCCTCGTCGAAATGCAGAAGCAGATGGCGCGCATAGGCGGTGCCTGGTCGCTGTCGGTCAGGAGCGGCATCGACTGGTTCGACCTCAATGGTGCGCTTGAAACACCTCAAGGGGCGATCCCGCTGCGCGAACTCGTGGACGCCGCGCGAAGGGAACCCGATGCGATCGAGATTCTCCCGCTGTCGGATGGCACGTCGGTGCTTGTGCCAGCGAAGATGCGCGCGGTCCTGCGGCGATTAGCGCGAATCATTTCGACCCGCGAACCCCGAGTGGCGTCCGCGACCGGATCCACCTCGGGCAACGACCCATTGCAGTTCGCGCGGAGCGAAGCGCTGCTGCTCCATACTCTGCTTCAGCAAGCCGACCGCTCCCAAGAGGACGCAGCCTTCCGTGATCTGCGGCAGCGGCTGGAAAGCTTCCACACGCCACGCGCCCTCGCGCCCCCGGCGTCGTTCACCGGCACGCTGCGCGACTATCAGCAGCTCGGCCTCGGCTGGTTCGAGCGACTCCGCGAGCTTCACATGGGCGGTTGCCTCGCCGACGAAATGGGACTTGGCAAGACCGTCCAGGTGCTGGCCCTGCTCGCGTCGCAGCACGAGGCCAGACCGCGCCCCGCGTCGAGTGACCGCCCATCCGCTGTGCCGACGGGTCCCTCGTTGCTCGTCGTACCGCGCTCGATCGTCCGCAACTGAATGGACGAGGCTGCGCGATTCGTCCCGCGGCTCCACGTCATTGACCTGTCGCAGCAAGATCGCAAGCTGTCGGACCAGACATTCGCGGCCTGTGATGTCGCTATCGCCACGTACGGCACACTGATCCGCGACATCACCCAGCTCGCCACACGCACGTTCCATTACGTCATCCTCGACGAGGCACAGGCCATCAAGAATGCTGCCGCGCGGGCCGCAATGGCGACCAAATGTCTCCAAGCGGAGTACCGGCTCGTGATGACCGGAACACCTATCGAGAACCATCTTGGCGAGCTGTGGAGCCTGATGGAGTTCCTCAATCCGGCGCTGGCCAAGCGTCTCGAACGATTCTCTCGGAACGCGAGGCCAGAAGAACTCCCGCTCGTCCAACAGGCCGTGCGTCCCTTCCTGTTGCGTCGCGCGAAGCGTGATGTCGCCAAGGAGCTGCCCGCGCGCATCGAACAAACGCTGCACTGCGACATGACGGACCTGCAGCGGGCGCATTACGACGCCCTCCTTGAACGCGTGCGCGCGGACTTGCTGGGCGCCGTTGAGGAGGTCGGGCTCCCGCGAGCGAAACTCCTCGTCATCAGCGGACTGCTACGCCTCCGCCAGGCGGCCTGTCATCCCGTCCTCGTCGACGCCAAGCGGCGCGGCGCCGGCAGCGGCAAGCTCGAGGTGCTGGCGCCGATGCTCGAAGCCTCGGCGCTCGAGCGTCGAAAGACGCTCGTATTCTCACAGTTCACGAGCTTCCTCGCACTGGTCAAGGAGCAGCTCGACGAGCGGGGCATCGTCTACGAGTCGCTGGACGGCCAGACGCTTGATCGTGCGGCACGCGTGCGGCGATTCAACGCGGACGACGACTGCGCGGTGTTTCTGCTGAGCTTGAAGGCAGGAGGTGTCGGACTGAATCTGCAATCCGCCGAACGGGTGATCCTGCTCGACCCGTGGTGGAACCCGGCGGTCGAGGCGCAGGCGATCGATCGCGCCCATCGCATCGGCCAGAAGCGCACGGTGCACGCGATACGGCTGATCAGCGCCGGGACGATCGAGGATCGCGTGCTGGAATTGCAGCGGCGCAAGCGCTTCCTCGCCGACGCGATCGTCAACGGTGATGCTGGTCCGATCGCGTCGATGACCCGTGAAGATCTGACGTTTCTGCTGGACGCAGCTCCGCTGCACCCCGATCAATCCGCCGCGAAGGAGGTGACATTCAGCAATGCGGCCGGTGCAGGGTGATCGGTGCAGTGCGATAAGCTATTGCCCAGCCGCCGCCTCTTGCGGTGCTTCCGCGGCACGCAGAGGCCCTCGCGGCGCCACAGCCGGTAGATCCGCTTGTGATTCACGAGCCAGCCCTCAAGCCGGAGCCTGCCGCAGACCATGCGGTAGCCGCGCCGCGGATGGCGACGCACAAGCTCCAGCATCCACCGCGCGCAAGATGGCGCACCAGCGACTCAAAGAATCGCTGCCCCGTCGCGCGCGATGTGCCTTCCAACAGCGCCCGGAGAACACGATCTTCGTCATCATCGGACGCGGTAGCTTGGTCGTTCATCGGAAGACTGTCACCATCAGCGGCGGACGGGTCGACGAACGAATCAAAGAACGAATCGACGAGCGGTTCGACGAACCGTACGGCTGTGGGCATTGAACCATCACCCGCTCGCGACACGCAAGCGAATGCCGACCGGATTCCTGCCGGGCGAAGAACGGCTCACAACTTATGGCGCTTCCGGCTTTCGTGTGGGTAGCGGACCGGTCCGGAGACAGATCAGGCCCCGTTGGCGCTTCGCCTTGGCGGAAGCTGCTCGGGCCAGCCCGGTCGGCGGATCAGTTGCTACAGCGGCCTCCGTCTGCCCTCAGGGCTCGGGTGGAAGACAACAGACGCGTGTCAGTCGCATCACACCGCGATCGCGCTGATCGCTGTGCCATCCGCTGAAACAGAAGAAAGCGAGCCCGCCGTCGCCGTCGCATCGCCGCCGCAAGGGTCCGACGCATGCGAGGGCGACGGCGGGCGGTCACGCGCGCACATGACGCTGCGAACTCGTCAGAGCCCGAGCGGAGCCGCCCGAAAATGGAACTTCCTTTGTCCATGCGGCTCGCGCGAGGCGATGTGCGCCCAGCTCGGCGATCGAGCATGTCCTGAGTTCTGGGCGCGTCACCCACAGGAAAGCCGGAAGACCCCAACTTATTACGCTAACGGCCATGGCCGCCTTTCCGGATGTCGATGTCGTTCCCTTCGCGGAGCCGGGTTCGCGAACGGCGCTTGCGTTCTATCACTATCGCCCCGACGAAGTGATCGAAGGCAAATCAATGCGCGACCATCTCCGCTTCGCATCTCCCTACTGGCACACGATGCGCAACGGACTCGCCGATCCCTTCGGCGGTCCCACCGCACAGATGCCCTGGGACGACGGCAGCGACTCGATCTCGAACGCGCAACGGCGCGTCGCAGCGTTCTTTGAGTTCCTCGAGAAGTGCCGCATCGACTACTGGTGCTTTCATGACCGCGATGTCGCGTCTGAGGGCAGCACGCTCGCCGAAAGTCATCGCAATCTCGATCAGATCGTCGAGACGCTTGTCGCACACCAGGCGAGCTCCGGCACAACGCTTCTGTGGGGCACCGCGTGTCTCTTCGCACATCGGCGCTACGCATCGGGCGCTGGAACAAGTCCGTCGCTCGGTGTCTTTGCGTACGCCGCCGCGCAGCTCAAGAAAGCGCTCGAAGTGACGCACACGCTGGGCGGGCGCGGTTACGTCTTCTGGGGCGGGCGCGAAGGCTACACGTCGCTGATCAACACGGACATGCAGCGCGAGCGCGAGCACCTCGCACGCCTGCTTCACATGGCGGTCGACTACAAGAAGGCGATCGGCTTCGAGGGACAGTTCTACATCGAACCAAAGCCGCGCGAGCCTTCGGTCCATCAGTACGACTCGGATGCCGCGAGCTGTCTCGCGTTCCTGCGCGAGTTTGAACTGCTCCCGCACTTTCAGCTGAACATCGAAACGAATCACGCGACACTCGCCGGACACACCATGGAGCACGAGTTGACAGTCGCGCGTGATGCTGGCGCGCTCGGATCCATCGATGCCAACATGGGGACGGAACACTGCGGGTGGGACACCGACCAATTTCCGACGGAGATCGCCCTCGCGTCCCGCATCATGCTGATCGTCCTGTCGATGGGCGGCTTTGTGTCAGGCGGCCTCAACTTCGATGCGAAGCGCCGGCGCGAGAGCTTCGAACCGATCGATCTCTTTCACGCACACGTTGCAGGAATGGACGCATTCGCGCGCGGCCTGAAGATCGCGGCCGCGATCCGCGCCGACGGTCGCATCGACGAGTTCATCCGGCACCGCTACCGGAGCTGGGACTCCGACCTCGGCCGCGCCATCGAACGCGGCGGCTCGTCGCTGGTGGAGCTGGAGCGACTCGCCCTCGGGTCACCTGAACCGACACTCGAAAGCGGCCGGCAGGAGATGCTGGAACGCATCATGCAGGAGTACCTCTGATGACCACGAACGGCCTCACCGTTGCCGAAGCCCGCGAACTCATGCAAGCATGGGTAGCGAGTCCGGCACTTCGCGTGCACATGGAGTCGGTCGCCGCGTGCATGACGGAGTATGCGACGACCGTCGATCCCGCGCACTTGGCGCGCTGGACAGTCTGCGGACTGCTGCATGATTTCGATTATGAAAGGCATCCGACGCCCGAGGAGCATCCGCACATCGGCGTGCAGCACCTTCGCTCGCTTGGAGTCGACGACGAAATCCTCGACGCGATCATGGGACATGCGAGCTACACCGGCACACCGCGCATCAGCGCGATGGCGCGCCATCTGTTTGCCGTCGATGAGCTCGCGGGCTTCATCGTCGCATGCGGCAAGGTGCGCCCGGACGGACTTGCATCGCTGGAACCCGCAAGCGTCAAGAAGAAGCTAAAGACCGCGACGTTTGCAGCAGCGGTGAGCCGCGCTGACATCGACGAAGGCGCACGCGAGGTCGGCGCCGCCGATGGGCCCGCGTTCGAGTCACATGTCGCCCGCTGCATCGCGGCCATCCGTTCTGCAGACGTCGCGCAAGGAGTCGCACGCGTTGGCTAAACCGACGATCGCCCAACTGATCGACGAGAACCGCAGGGAACTGCTCGATCTCACGACGCGCAATCGTCTTCTGTCGATGCCGATCGAGGCCAAGTCGGCGCGACTTGTCCACGCGATCGGCGGCGACAGTGCGGCGGTGTACAAGCTGCTCATTGACGGCCGCAAGACGCTGACGTTTGTCGCGGCGCACGAAGAGGACGTTGACGTAGAAGAGCGCGAAGCGTCGAGCGAGGATCGCGATCACACGAAGCTCGTCACGAGACTCACCCCTGAGGCCCTGCAGCGGCGTCTGCTCACACTCTTCCGCGACGCCCAGTCGATCATGGAAGAGCAGGGCGTCAACATTCTGTATCTCGCGCTCGGACGACTGACGTGGTTCGAAGCCCACCAAGCGGATACGCCTCGATACGCGCCGCTCCTGCTGGTGCCGGTCGAGTTGCACCGCAAAGGCGCCGGCAGCAGATTCACTCTGCGGGCGCGCGAGGACGACCTCGAAGACAACCTCTCACTCGCAGCCAAGCTCCGCGCTGACTTCGGGCTCGAACTGCCGAGCATCCCGGCCGACGGGAATGTCGATCTGCTGACGTACTTCGAGCAGCTTCGTGCAGCGATCGCTTCGCTGCCGCGCTGGTCCGTCGACGCGAACGGCATCACACTTGGCTTTTTCTCTTTCGCCAAGTTCCTCATGTATCGCGATCTCGACGCGAAGAACTGGCCTGACCCGTCGAAGTTCCTCGAAGGCGAGGCGCTGGGCAGTCTGCTCGGTGACGGATTCATCGTGAAGGACAGACCATTTCCTGCCGATGCCAATCTCGATGCGCTCATTCCCGCAGCGAAGCTCGATCACGTTGTCGACGCGGATGGATCACAGGCGCTGGCGATCGAGCTCGTTCGCTCCGACTGCAGTCTCATCATCCAGGGACCGCCCGGCACAGGTAAAAGTCAGACGATCACCAATGTGATTGCCACAGCGGTTCTTGCAGGCAAACGCGTGCTGTTTGTCGCCGAGAAGCTCGCAGCACTCGAAGTTGTCAAGCGGCGCCTTGAAGCGGCGGGGCTCGGCGCTGTGTGCCTTGAGCTGCACAGTCACAAGGCCCACAAGCGCGCCGTGCTGGAAGAAGTGGGGCGCACGTGGCTGCTCGGACGGCCGCGCGGTGACGAGCTCGCGACGCTGGTGCCGCGACTCGACTCGCTTCGTCAGCGGCTGAACACACACGCAGTCTCGCTTCATACGGTGCTTCAGCCGAGCGGAGTCACGCCGTTCCAGATCCTTGGTGCGCTCGCGAGGAGAAGCGGTCACACGTCGTACGCGCTGCCCGACGCGCCGCAGTGGGAACCCGCTGCGGTCGACGCGCGGCGCGACGGGATAACTGACCTCGCGGAGCGCGCCTCGCTGATGGGCGGCCTCGCGCAGCATTCGTGGCGCGGCGCGCAGCGCGAGCATGTGGTGTCGATTGACTTACCTCCGATCGCCGCCGCACTCGAACGGCTGCATGCTGCGCTTGGCACGCTGCGCCCCGAACTCGAACGGGCGTCGCAACGCTTGCGCCGCCCGGTGCCCGCTGACCTCGCTGGTGCTGGGCTTCTGCGGCGCACGTGCGCGCACGTGGCGAATGCGCCGCCCCTCGACCGCGCGGCGATTTGTCACGGCGTGTGGACCTCCGGACTTGCAGGACTGCGCTCGCTGATCGAGAACGGCCTCGCCTTCTCCGCACTGCGCCGCACGCTCGGCGAGCGCGTCCAGCCCGCGGCGTTTGATGCGGATCTCGCCGGCGCCCGCAACACCATTCATCGCTTCGGTCGCTCGATCTTTCGCGTTCTCCGCGGCGACTACCGCCGCTCGATGCACGCGTTCCGCTCCGTCGTGAACGGCGAACTGCCTCGCGCCTACGAAGATCGGATTGCTCTGCTCGACGACACCGTCGCGGCGCAGCGTCACGCTGTCGCCATCCGCGCGGGAGCAGAAGCCGGCAAGCTCGCGTTCGGTCATGCGTGGCGCGAACGTGCGTCTGACTGGGAGCAGCTCGCGGCGGTTGTTGCGTGGGTGTCGGACGAAGCGCAGTCACGGCTCGGCGCCGACTTCCGCACAGCGTTTACGCAGCTCGACGCATCCGAAGACTTCGCCGTCCTGCGCGCCGCACTCGACACCGTCGTCGACACCACATCACGCGCTGCGCGCACGGTTGTCGAAGAAATGGTGCTGAACACGCGTGCCGCGTTCGGTGTCGAAAACATCGATCGAGTTCCGTTCGAGGCGCTCACCAGCCGGCTCGATGGTTGGCGCGCCCGACTCGACGACCTCACGGTCTGGAGTGCATGGTTCGTGCGGGCGCGGGCTGCGCGGACACTGGGCCTCGCGCCGATCGTCGACGCCCTGGAAAGGGGCGAGCTGCCCCCGCAGGATTCCATCAATGCGTTTGAGCGAGCGTACTTCATCGCGCTGTACCGCCACGCCGCGGGACGATTCCCCGACCTCGCGCAGTTTGACGGCATCGAACATACCCGCACCGTCGAGACGTTTCGCACGATCGACCGTGACCGCCTCACGCTCGCGAAGTATCGCGTCCTTGCGAAGCATCATGAGTCGCTGCCGGTCCGCCATGCCAACGTCGGTATGACTGGTGTTCTGCTTGGTGAACTTGAGAAGAAACGCGGGCATCGTCCCATCCGCAGGCTGCTGAAGGACGCCGGTTCCGTCGTCCAAAGGATCAAGCCCGTCTTCATGATGAGCCCGCTCTCCGTTGCTCAGTTCCTGCAACCCGGCGCGATCGAGTTCGATCTGCTCGTCATCGACGAAGCCAGTCAGATTCCGCCGGTCGACGCACTCGGTGCGTTCGCCCGCGCCAAGCAGTTTGTGGTCGTCGGTGACAGCAAACAGCTTCCTCCGACGCAGTTCTTCGCGCGCCTCACCAGCAACGACGATGACGCTCCAGTGTTCGAAGATGAGGACGGCGCAGTGCAAACGGCGCAGGCGAAGGAGATCGAGAGCATTCTCGGCCTCTGCGCCGCGCGCGGCCTCCCGCAAACCATGCTTCGATGGCACTATCGCAGCCGGCACCCGTCGCTGATTGCCGTGTCCAATTACGAGTTCTACGACAGCAACCTGTTCATCGTGCCCAGTCCGTTCCGTGATGCGCCGGATCTCGGACTCGTGTTTCGGTTCGTCGACAACGGTCACTACGACCGCGGCGGTTCTGCGACCAATCGGGTTGAAGCGTCCGTCGTATGCGACGCGATTCTTGAGCACGCGCGTGTCAATCCGCAGCGCTCACTCGGCGTTGCCGCTTTCTCGCTGAAGCAGAAGCAGGCGATCGAGGACGAACTCGAACGGCGCGAACTGGACTGCCCCGCCATGCAGCAGTTTCGTCACCTGCATCCGTATGAGCCGTTCTTTGTCAAGAACCTTGAGAGCGTGCAAGGCGACGAACGCGACGTGATCTTCATCTCCGTCGGTTACGGCCGCGATTCCAGCGGCTACTTCACCATGAACTTCGGACCGCTGTCCGGCGAGGGCGGCGAGCGGCGTCTCAACGTGCTGATCTCGCGCGCCAAGCGCCAATGCGTCGTGTTCTCGTCGATGCGCGCGCATGACATCGATCTCCGGCGAGCCACAGGCCGCGGCGTCCGCGCATTCAAGACGTTTCTGCAGTACGCAGAGACGGGCGTTCTCGCCATCGCCGCGCCCACCGGGCGCGAGGCAGATTCGCCGTTTGAGACTGCAGTCCGCGACGCGGTCCAGAGCCTCGGCCACCACGTTGACTTGCAGATCGGCAGCTGCGGATTCTTCGTTGATCTCGCTGTCGTCGATCCTGCGCAGCCGGGGCGCTACCTCCTCGGCATCGAGTGTGACGGCGCGGCGTATCACTCGTCACCCTCCGCGCGCGATCGCGACCGGCTGCGGCAGGCGGTCCTCGAAGATCACGGCTGGACCATGCACCGCATCTGGAGCAGTGACTGGTTTCGGCGCCCCGACGACGAACTGAAGAAGGTCGCCGCGGCGATCGAGAAGGCGAAAGTCGCGCGTGCGGAGACGGCTGCGTCGATCGCCGCGCCGCAGCACGACATCATCCGCGACGATAGCGATGCTGCAGAGGAAGCTCCCCTTGGGGTCTCGATTCCGTATGTGGAAGCGCGATTCCGACCGGGCACGACGACGACGCTCCATGAGGTCCGTCCTCCGCAGATGGCGGAGATCGTGCTGCGGATCGTGCAGTGTGAAGGACCTGTTGCTGAGAGCGAAGTCATCACGCGGGTCCGCGAGCTCTGGGGGCTGGAGCGATCCGGTGCACGCATTCAGGAGGCGGCGCAGCGTGGCGTCGATGCACTCATCGAGTCCGGCCGCTGCGCACGCGATGATGGTTGCCTGTTCATTCACGGAGCGCCGGTGCCCGTGCGTGATCGCAGCAACGTGACATCAGCAGGCCTGCGGCGCGTCGGTGCGTTGCCGGCTCTTGAACTTCGCCACGCTGCCCTTGAGACCGCACGGGCATTGCACGGCGCCAGCGAGTCCGATCTCGCACTGGCCGTAGCCCGCGCGCTCGGCTTCCGCGCGACGAGCGCCCAGCTGCGCGAGCGGATTCTCGCGCAGATCCCCGGACTTGTGACGGACGGACTGCTGACGGTCGACGGGAATCTTCTCCGTCCTGCCGCGGATTGAATTTCCTGAGGATGCGTTGCAACTGCTGCATTCTTCAGGCACGAGCAAGTAGGATCGGCGCGTGCATCTACATCATCATGATCATCATGATCAGCATGATCAGCATGACCATCATGCCGCAGCTCCGGCCGCCCGCGTCGCGGGAATCATTGCCACGCTCGCGGGATTGGGAACTGCTGTCTTCGCACTGTGGATCGTGTCACGCATCGGCGCGCCCCTCGCGCCGATCCGCACCCCCGACGAGATGCGCACCGCAGCGCTCACGCTGACCGAAGCACCGCTCCAGGCAGCCGTCGTGCCACCGACTCCCGAATGGATCTGGAGCGCCGGCGCTCCAACGGAAGGACAGCGTGTGCGCTTTGAACGCCACGTGACGCTGCAGAAGGACGCGACCAAAGCGCTGCTGCGATTCTCATGCGACAACCACGCGACGGTCGCGATCGACGGCACGACTGTCGGCGCATCGGATGACTGGCAGCGGGCCGTGAGCATCGATGTCACGTCCGCACTGACCGCCGGAGAGCACACGATCACCGTCGATGCTCGCAATGACGGAACGGCCGCGGGATTCATCGCCGAACTGCGCTGCGACGACCAGACGATTGTCACGGACGCATCGTGGCAGGCGGACGGCGCAACAGCCACGAGTCTCGGCGCGCTCGGCGTCGCGCCGTGGGGACTGATCGCAGGCTTCCCGCAGCCCGATATCGATCGCGCGATTCGTGTGCCGGACGGCTTGGTGTGTGAACTCGTCGCCACGATGCCTGACGGAATGGGATCGATTGCAAGTCTGTGTGCCGATCGTGACGGATCGCTGATTGCCGGCCCGGAACGCGGCAAACTCGTCCGCGTGGTCCCCGCAGCAGTCGGTGAAGATGCTGACAGCGCCACGTTCACGCCACTTGATCTTCCGATCGGCGACGCACAAGGTCTCGTGTTCAGCGATGGAGACGATCGAGCACTGTTCGTCGTCGTGAACGGCAGCTCGGCGCAGGGCAGCGGCGTGTATCGCGTCACCGATTCCAACGGTGATCAGAAACTCGACACCGTCACACTGCTCCGCGCCATTCCGGGACAGGCGGGTGAGCATGGCGCCCACGGTATTGTTGTCGGACCCGACGGACTGCTCTACGTGATGGTCGGCAATCATTCGCAGCCTCCGGTGCATGAACGCTCGCTCGTGCCCGAGCGATGGGACGAAGACCATCTCCTGCCGCGCATGTGGGATGCGAACGGCCACGCCGTCGGCATCATGGCGCCAGGAGGATTCGTCATGCGACTTGATCAGAACGGCACGACATGCGAGCTCGTGTCGATCGGCTATCGCAACGCGTTTGACCTTGCATTCGCGCCCAACGGCGAGCTGTTCACCTACGACTCGGATATGGAGTGGGACATGGGCGCGCCGTGGTACCGGCCCACGCGCATCTGTCACGTCACAAGCGGCTCCGAGTTTGGCTGGCGCTCGGGATCCATCTGCTGGCCCGCGTGGTTTCCGGATTCGCTGCCTGGTGTGCTCGATGTAGGCCCTGGCTCACCAACGGGCGTGGTGTTCGGCACGGATGCGAACTTTCCCGCACCGTGGCGTGACGCGATGTTCTGTCTCGACTGGACGTACGGCACCATGCACGCCGTGTTTCTGGAACCCGACGGCGCGACGTTCAAGGCGCGGCGCGACGTGTTTCTCACCGGCAAGCCGCTGCCGCTCACCGATGTTGTGATCTCGCCGCGTGACGGCGCGATGTACTTTGCGATCGGTGGCCGCGGCGCGAAGTCGGCGATTTATCGCGTGCGATCAACACAGCCGGCAGGCGCCGCCCGTGCTGACACTTCAGTCAGCGATGACGTCAAACGACGCCGCGCGCTCGAGGCTGCCCATCATGCGGAGTGTTCGGATGCCGAGCTCGACGCAGCGTGGGCCGCGCTGGACGATTCCGACCGCTTCATCCGGTTTGCGGCGCGCACCGTGCTCGAACATCAGAGTCCCGCGCGATGGATTCCGCGGTTGACCTTGTCGTCCTCCGTGCGAACCCGCATCCAAGCGAGCATCGCGCTGGCCCGCTCGGGCGATCCGGCGCGCAACGCATTTCTCTGTGAAACGCTGCTCGCATTGCCATGGGCGAAGCTTGATCAGCCTGAACAACGCGACGCGCTGCGTGCGCTTACGCTCACCTTTATCCGTTGCGGACGTCCCTCGTCCGAGGACGCTGCGCGCGCGATCGCGCTGCTCGAGCCGCGCTTTCCGAGCGGAAACGACGAGATCGATCGCGAACTCGTCGAGCTGCTCGTGTGGTTCGAAGTGCCATCGGTGGTCGGACGCGCCATCGTGCTGCTGGAACACGATGACCGCGCGACGGAAGAATTCGATCAGTCGCTTCTCTCGCGCAGCGACAGCTACGGCACCACGATTCTCCGCATGGCCGCAGCGAATCCGCAACGGCAGCAGATTCACATGGCTGCGGCGCTGCGCAACGCCACGCAGGGCTGGAACGAGAGCTTTCGTGACCGCAATTTCCGCTGGTATGCGCAGGCGAAGCGAACGTCAGGCGGCATGTCATTCGCCGGTTTCCTCGACCGCATGCGTGACGACGCCCTCGCCCATGTGCCGTCGGCAGACCGCGCGCGGTTCGCGGCGCTGGCGAATCCCGTCATGACTGCGATGGACGATCGTCCGCTCCCTGAAGGTCCCGGCCGCAGGCGCAGTGTCGACGAAGCGGAGAAGATCGCGCGGTCACTCGCAACGCACCGCGACTTCGCGCGCGGCGAGCGCATGTTCGCCGCAACAAACTGCATCGACTGCCACCGCTTTGCCGGCCGGGGAAAGGCGGGCGGACCTGATCTCACGGGCGTCGGCAATCGCTTCAGTCCGCGCGATCTCCTCATCGCGCTGATCGAGCCCAGTCGCGTGATCTCCGACCAGTATCGCTTCGAGACGTTCACGCTTGGGGACGGCACAGTGGTTCTGGGGCGCGTCGTCGATGAGACACCGACAACCCTGCGCGTGATGGAGAGCGTGATCAATCCCGAAGTCACGCGCGAAATCGCGCGCGACACGATCGCATCGCGGGCCCCAAGCGATGTGTCACCCATGATGCCCGGGCTCGTCGACCCGCTGTCCGACGACGAGCTCGCGGACCTGATCGCGTACCTGCAGTCAGGTGGCGATCCGCGCGATCCGCGATTTGCCGCGAAGAATTGACGGCGGACTACGACAGGACGCACACGGAAGCGCGGAGCAAACGAATGCCGTCGCCGATAGTTTGACGCGCGCTGACGAACTTCTTGGAACCCGGCACCGAGCCGTTCCGTCACGACTTGGCTCGTGAGAGCGTCGGACCTTTCGCTGCAAAGCCGAGGCCCTTGTCATGTCGCATGCAATCACTCGATCATCGTCTTGCGCGCTGGCGCTGGTAGCCAGCCCGTTCGCACTTTCGACCGCCGCTTGCGCGGGCGCTGTTCCCGTGGAAATCATCGCGCACTGGACGGGCAACCGCACCGTCGCCGACAGCTCGGGCAACGGCCACGATCTGACGCCGATCGGCCGGGCTATCGCGCGGGCGCCGTGGGCATGGGATTCGACATCTTTGCCGGCACCTACTTTGATGCGCCGGCTCTTGCTGCCGGAGCGCGCATCAATCCGAGCGCGATCACGGTGACTGCATGGATCAAGGAGGACGCCGCTGCGAACTCCGGTTCGATTGTGAATCTCCGCACGCCCGCCAACACCAGCGGCTTCACGATCGAGCCGCTGTTCGGAACGCCCGGTGTCTTGCTCTGGGCCGTGCATACCGCGAACGGCGATCAGGTCCTCACCGCGCCGTATGGCTCAGTGGGAGAGACGGTGTTCGTCGCAGCAACCTTCAACTCCGTGGAGAAGCGCATGGCGCTCTACCTCAACGGCGGGCTCACCAGCAGCGTTGCGACAAGCGACGCGACGGACTGCCGCATCCTCGCAACCGAGACCCTGCGCGTCGGCCGCAACATGGTGAATGCCCTTGCATTTGACGGCTTCATCGACGATGTCCAGATCTACGGCGACGCGCTCTCGTGCCGCGCAATCGAGTGGATGTTCGCGCACCCCGGCGAGGCGGTTGCGACGGACACACCGCCCGACCTCACTGGCGACGGCACGATCAATGCGTCCGACCTCGCGTTCCTTCTCGGCGCGTGAGGTGATTGCGATCCGCGCGTGCTGTGCGACGCCGACCTCAACTGCAGCGGCTCAGTCGATGCGGCGGATCGTGCGATACTGCTCGGCGCGTTGGGTACGTGAATCGGAAGAGCCTCGACACGCGTCCCTTCGCCGGATGAAACATCATCCAGTACAGCACCGCGAGACAGGTCAGTGTTGGAGATGATCCGACAGCAGGACTGCGACCGGAGTCATCGACCACAGCGCCAGCGAGCATCGGCCGCTGCTCCAAAGCCATGGTCCGATGATTCTCGCAATTTTGCATTTCTGTGGGAGGAACCAGTCACACTGCGTCGTTGGTGTCTCCGGAGGTCACGCATGCACACAGCGAATCTGTTGGGTCGTCACTCGTGTCCGCGCCACGGCGCGGTTCTTTCGGTCCTGTTCTGCCTGCTGATCAGCGGATTTGCGTTCTCGCAAGCGACGAGTAGCACAACGGGATTCGGTTCATCTGCACCATCGCCGACGGAGCCTGGTGGAATCGACATCAATTTCCGCGGCGGATCAGCCCTTGCATATCTCGAGGCGATCGGCGCCGCTGCGAAGTTCGAGGGCTTCGTGATTCATCAGCGCGAGATGCTCGCGGAACTCACGTTGCCGGTGGTGACGCTGCGGGGCGCTGATGTGGCCACCGCTGTGGAGGTCTTGACCCACTCCCGATACGACCTGCCCGACGGAGCAATCGCCGCCGTCGAGGCGCGGTGGGTCGGACCGGCGGGTGAGCTTCAGAACAAGTCATTCGGTCCGTCGCACAGCGAAGCGGATCTGATTGCGCGAAGCGCGTGCATCATCACCGTCGAAACCGATCGTCGGAGCGTCCCCAAGGTCGTGGTCGTCCGTGCAGTGCGCACGGTCTTCGACCTTTCGCCACTGGAGGGGGCGAACACGGCCGACATTCAGACTCTGCTTGACGCCGTCACGATTGCGATCGAGATGGACGGCACGTCCCCGTCGTTCCAGGCGAAGTATCACGAGCCATCGCATCTGCTGATCGTGCGCGGCACGCCTGACGAAATGACGCTGGTTCGGGAGATCATCGCCGTGCGCGTGCCGCGCCTTTCGGAGCACGCTGCCGCCGATCCGCGACCCACCGAGAAACCCGTGCGTGCCGAGGTCCCACCTGCGCTGACCGACGATGAGCTCAAAGGATTGAAGCCACAGGAGCTTTACGAACATCTGGCGAACATCGCGCGAGCACGAAAGAATCCAGACCTCGATGCAGCAACCAGTTCGCGTCTCCAGCACGACATGCAGAAGGTGCTCGCAAGGCTCAAGAACGCATCGTGACCGAATGCGAACGAAGTGACGTGCTTGACGCACCGCCTCTCCTTGCGGCGACGGCGTCGCACGAGCGTCCGGTGCGCGAGTCCGCAGATGCCTGGGCCACGCGCATTTCGCACCACGTTGCCGACAACGATCGCGACGCGCTTGCTGAACTCTACGAGGCGCGCTACGCGATGCTGCTTGCATTCACCCGCGCTCGCACCGGACGCGGTGATGACTTCGCGTGCGACGTGGTGCACGACGCATGGCTACGCATTCTGCGCCGCATGCCGCGGTTCGCCAATGTCGCAACACTCGACGCATGGTTGACGCGCGTGGTGCTGAGCGCGGCGATAGATCGTCTCAAGAGCGAGCGCGCACGCGGCGCGAGCGATACGCGGTGATCGTCGACACCACGGATGATCGGGCGCTCCTGCGGCGGCTTCAAGACGAGATTGAGCGACTTGAAGGCGGCGATCGTGAGGTGCTGCTGTTGCGTTTCGCGCGCGATCGACCGTTGCGCGGAGTGGCCGAAGACCTGGGCATAGGCCTGCGCACCGCCGAGAGTCGCCTGCGACGGGCGCTGGAACGGCTGCGATCCGGATGGTTCGGAGAGGTGAAATGAAAGACAGGCACACAACGCCGGATGTCGAAGAACGCAAGTCCATCACGTGGCGCGCGCTGGCGCAGGCGCATGCGGACCGCGCGCGCGGTCAACGAATGCTGCGGGCATCGGCCGCCGGCGGCGTGCTGGTCGCATGCGTCGTCACGTGTCTGGTGTTGATCCGCCTCAGCGGGAGCGAGAACACCGTGACCCGTGAGGTCGGCGTCGTTCTGCGCAGCACTGCGATCGTCGATGTGATGACCGCGCGACACGAGCGGCCGCTGGTCGAGATCGTGTCCGCACCGCGTGCACCGATCGCCATCCTCGCGCTGGACGACGACGCGCTCCTCGACGAACTCGCCGATGCGGGCATCGATCGGGCGCTGATTCGGGTCGGCGATACGGTGCGCGTTGCGATTCGTCCGCGCCAGCCCGGGGGCGGTCAGGCGGATACAGACTCACGCGTGCGCTGAACTTTCTCATCGGAAAAGCGGACGCGCGATCTGGTATCCGGATGTCGCGCCGCGCGACGCGGAGAGTACTCTCTCCATATGTCCGACTCCACAGCAGGCACCGCGAACCTGGATCTTGAGCAAAGCCTCTTCGGCGAAGAGCAGCCGACAAACTACTTCGTCGCGTCGGCGCCGCGCGCTCCCGTCGCGTGGTACGGCGGCAAGGCGTATTACGCTGAATGGATCATCTCGAAGTTTCCGCGGCATCGCGTGTACATCGAACCGTTCGGCGGCGCGGCGAACGTGCTGCTGCGCAAACGGCCCAGCGATGTTGAAGTGTTCAATGATCTCGACGACCGGATCGTCAACTTTTTCCGCGTGGTGCGCGATCCCCGATCGCTCGCCGAGCTCGAGCGCCGCGCGTATCTGACGCCGTACAGCCGATCGGAATTTGTGGCGCTCGTCGACGCGCCCGAGCCTGCGGAGTCCGTCGACCGCGCGTGGTGGTTCTTCGTGCGCTGCCGCCAGGCGATCGGCGGGCTCGGCATGTCGAAGCTCTATGCCGCGAGCTGGGCGATGAGCACCCGCACACGGCGTCACATGCCGGAGCCGGTATCGAAGTACCTCTCGGCGATCGAGGGGCTGACCGAAGTGGCCGAGCGATTCCGCACGGTCGCGATCGAATGCCTCCCTGCGATCCAGCTCATCGAGAAGTACGACGCGGCCGATGTGTTCTTCTACTGCGACCCGCCGTATGTTCCGGAGACGCGCCACGGCGGCGCCGCGAGCACGTACGGCAAAGAGATGAGTTTCGAGGATCACGAAGCGCTGCTCACCACGCTCGTCCAGTGCAAGGGACGCGTGATGGTCAGCGGGTACCCGTCCGATCTCTACGAACGCATGCTCGCCGGCTGGACGCGCGAGAGCTGCACAGCCACGGCGCATCTCACGAATTCAGGTGAGGAGCGCGAAGAAGTGATCTGGATGAAGCTGTAGTTTCCGAGCGTCGACGCTCGATCTGGCCCGCGGCTTGCGGTCCGTAACGCGCCGCGCCCGCCGAATGTGCGTGTCCAAAGTCGGCGTTCTGGCGGAACGTAGCTCGCGCGACGACGCTTCCTCTGCCCCGCCGGGGCAGTTTCAAACGCGCGTTCGGACCACGGGTGGAGCGACGGCGCGGCGCAGCCAAGCCGACGGGCAACCCGTGGACAGCGCGCTCTTCGTCGGGACCGCCCCGGCTAAGGGGCGGAGGAAACGGCAGCGCTGCATGACCAGCGACGCGCATGACGCAGGGCGATGCGTCACGGGCGCGAAGATGTGCATGTCCAAAACTCGCGCACTTCATGCGGCGACCCATCTGCGGACGGCGGGCGATCTCCGCAGCGCGTTACACATGCGTCGTGCTGCCGCTGTGCGCAGGAACGGTCGGCCAGTCGTGCCGCCAGGCAGCGGGATCAAGGCCGTCGCCTCCGTACGCAATGCGAACCGGCATGGCAGCAAGCCGCCGGTAGAGCCGTCCCTCGGCTCGAATCGGCCACCAGTCGTACAGGAAAATCTGCAGCGGCCGCCACATCGCAACCCATCCGCCGATTAGCACGCTCTCGCGAAGCAGATTCGCGAGACGGCTGGTGGGCAGAGCCGTCGCCAGCAGATCGCTGGCGACGACCGCAGCGGCGAGGAACGCCAGTCCGATCACCAGGCTCGTGCGCCCGACACGCATCAGCTGACGTACGCGACGAAACGTGACGTCAGCGCGATGGGTGAAGAACTCACGGATCGCGTCGCGCAGCGCGACCGGCTCATCGTCGGGGCCAGCCGGACGATCAAGGTGCACGAGCAGCGCGAACTGCGCGTCGCGCGGCGCTTCCTTGGCCCATTCGACAATGAATTCCTCTGCCGCTGGATCGAGGTCCCGTTCGCGGAACGGCGAGGGGTCGATCGCATTGAAGAGCCGCTTCAGCTCGGCGAGGCGGACCTCGATCAGCACGCATCCAGGCGGCATCGGATCCCCGGCGGATGTGCTCTCCTCATCCACGTATCACGCTCCCCGACGGGCCGCCGCAAATCCTGCGGGTTCGTGGCGCGCGCCTGATGGAAGTGTACGGCGCGCAGTTCGGGACGCACCGCGCCTGCCGAACGTGCGTGTCCGATGTCGCGAACATCACAGCGGGCACTTGGCCAAACAGTTGATACTCCATAGATCCGTCGCCGTTCGAGACGGCCCGTCAGCCTGTACTCGGAGGGGACGACACATCGACCCGCCATCTGGCCGATCGGTTCGCCGGCGAACGCTGGATCGCCGCCGGCACCGATTGTCGCCCCAGTCGAATTCCGATGCTGCACCCAATGGGTGCGGCCGGACTGAAATGGTCTGTCCTTATGCGATGCCGTCTGTCCTTATGCGATGCCTTATGCGCTGCCCGGTTTTTCCTGCCAGGACTGGGTTGTCGGCGCTTGTGCGGTCGACCCGCATGCCGCATCCTGTTGCTCGTGGTCCAGCGATTCCCCAGTACCAACGTGACATGGATAGGGGAGCGACTCGCGGCCGGGGATGCTGGTGCAGCCGACATCCGCCAGCATGTCATGGCGCGGTACGCGTCACCGTTGGCCGCGTACGTTGAGCGGTCGTCGCTTCGCGAACTCGGTGACGCACACGAGGTGGTGAACGGTTTTTTTGCCGCCGACCTTTGTCGTGAGGGGTTCTTCGAGCGCTGGCACGCGTCGGGTATCAAGTTGCGCCGCTGGCTCATGAATGGGCTTCACCTCCACGGCCGAAGCCTGCTGCGTGATCATCATCGCTCACGGGAAACGGGCGGCGCCCCGGACGAGCACGCTCTTCGGATCGAAACCGACGCAGCGCGCGCCTTCGAGCGTGGTTGGGCAGAACGGCTGCTCGCCGAGGCGTGAGATCGTGCCCGTGAACAGATCGCATTGACTGGACGGGGGCGCAGATTCGAGCTGTTTCGCCGTCATGTGCTCGATGGGCGCAGCTGCGCGGATGCCGCCACGGAACTCGGCTTTCATCCCGCTGAGTGCTCCGCGATTCTGCGCTCAGTGAGACAGTCGATTCGCCAAGCGCTCTGTGAACTGCTGCAGCAGGACGGCATCGGTCCAGACGAGGTCGACCAGGAGGTAAGGCATGTGCGTGATGTTTTACGAAACTCGTGATTTTCAGCGCACAGCGGGAGAGCGGTTCGGCTTTCTCGGTGGAGACGCGCGCAATGAATGACGTCCGGTCCCGCGATGCACCCGAACCATCGAGCCTTCCGCCAGACGCTGTGAACCGCCTGCTCGCGACATTCGATGCGCAGGATCGCGAGGATCGTGCGCGACGCGCGATCATGCAGTGGGCGGTCTGGTCACTAGTCGTGGCTGCGGGAGCGGTCCTCGTCTGGTACTGGAGGCATCGCTGACAGCGGTGATGGAGAGTGCGGATCTCCGTTCCAGATGCGACGCCGTCCCGCTCCATCAATGAAAACTAGTCGTTTAGGTAGGCGTTCAGGTAGGCGTTCAGGGACACGCCCGAACTGCAGAGCAAGAGGCGGCTGATTCAGCGTGACGAATTCGGCGATGGCGTCACCTGAAGCGCTGTCGGCGATGATCAGGGATCTGCTGTCGGCGGCCGCGAAGAACTTGCCGGTTGGATGGAGAGCCAATGCACGAACAGATTCTGACAGCAGTCGGCGTTGCCACGTCATCCGTGTCTCCGGTCCAACACCCAAGCTCACTCGCCCATCGGAATCGCCAACCACGAAGAGTCGATCCACGACGGCGAGCGCCCTGAGTGGCGCGTAATCATCATTGACCGCGGAGATGTAGGCATCGTTGCGGCGATGCCACAGTGTCATTCGCATTTTGCCCGAGCTGGCGACTGCGATCCATGACTGCCCGTCAAACGCTGTCTCAGCAACTGACGTGACGCCCGACTCGGTGTTCAGCGAGCCCGCAGCACGCTGGCGTGGACGAAGGAAACTCGTCTCGCCTGTCGTGCGATCAAGGAGAACAACCTCGTTGTTCGACGTGCCGACCGCGATAGCTCTTCCCTCATGCACCAGGGCGACGCACGACGGGACCACGTCTCCGACTCGATGTGCATTCAATCCGGACAGACGGTGATGCTCAGCCGTCCTCGAGCCCGCGTTCAAGACAGTGATCGATCCATCAACGAGAGCCGCGGCTGCAACTGGTCCGTCGGCGAGAGAGTGGACGCTCAAGGCGGCGATCGGACTGGTGGCGGTCCACGACATGAGTGACTGCCGTTCACCGTCCGGATCCAAGGAGAACACTTCGACAACCTGTCCCTCGCGCTCTACCGCTATGTGCTCGGTCGTAGCGGAGATCGCTGCGCGAACAATGACGCCGCCGAAGCTTGTGTCGCCAATATCATTCGCAGCGATCACGCTGAGGTCACCGTTCATACCGAATCCCCACACTGGTGACGGCGTGTCGAGGCGCAGATGGATGCGCGGAACCGTGCGAGGAATCACATGCAGGCTCTTGCCGCAGGATGCGATGCATGCACTTCCATCGAACGCCCAGCGAACTCTGCGTACAGGCTGCGCTGCGAGCGATTGTTCATGCGCTTCCGTGCCGGTCCCGAGGTCGACGAGGATGCGCGTCCCGACAGCGGTACCGATCGCGAGCCACTCGCCGCTTGGATCGATATCGAGCGATCCCACTTCGTGCAATGTCTCGAACGGGAGAGAAACTCGTGACACTGGAGAACTGCGATTCAGTGCGACTTGTTCCAGCGGTTGCTGATAGGGCGCGATGATGATCTGCGAACCATCAGGCGCGATCGCGACCGTTGACGTTCCTTTCTTGACTTCGTCTGTAAACACAAACCGGCAATCGAGCGTGTCCCAAACGCGAACGATCGAGACAGATCCCCCAGAGTTCCCCGACACGTGCACCGTCGCGACGAACCGGCCATCATCCGAAGCATCGACAGTCAACGCTTCGGGGTAGTAACCACCCGGCGGGAGCGGCACAGGGCCGGTGAACAGCTGGTCACACACGATGTCGCCCGTTGATGTGTCGAATCCAAGGAGGCGATTGCAAGCGACCACGTACGCCAACGCGCCGCCACTCACGGGCGCGGCGTCGTAGATGTACTTGCCGACGGGGATCTGCCAGCTATCCGCTCCCGATTCGCGCACGAGCGCACGCCAAGTCCAATTGCGGCCCGATGGCGAGACGGACCGGAGGAACGTGCGCGCACGCGAAGTATCCGATCGCTCCAGCAGAAACGCTGCAGCCTGGACATTGGCTCGATCGGCAAAGTTGATCGCCTCGGTTCGGGCTCGCGCGAGCAGGAACAGAAATGAGAGAAAGAGGCACACTGCAAGGAGCGTCGCCACAGCTGCGACGGGATGTCGGCGAGCCAGCGTTACCAGTTGATAGTGCGCCGTCAATCGGCGTGCGATCACCGGCTCGTGTGCGAGATGACGGCGAAGATCGGCTGCGATGTCGCTGGCGGAGGCATAGCGCTCGTTCGCAGTTTTCGCGAGACACTTCTTGACGATCGCGTCAAGATCGCCTCGGCATTCCGGACTCGCTTCTGCAAGTCGTTCCGGCGCACCTTCGCAGACAATTCGAAACGCCTGAACGACGCTGAGACCGCCGAGGTCGTACGGGGGCCGCCCAGCCAGTACTTCGTGGAGGAGCAATCCCGACGCGTACACGTCGGAGCGAAGGTCGACCGCATCAGAGCTGGCACCAAACTGCTCGGGACTCATGTACTGCATCGTCCCAATCAGCCGTCCTGGCTCTGTCGCCGCTGTCTCGTCGACGTTATCGCTCACGCTCAGTCGGGCAACGCCAAAGTCGATCACCTTGGGATCGCCCTTCTTGTCGACCAGCACGTTGCCGGGCTTGAGATCGCGATGCACCAGGCCTCTGGTGTGCGCGGCACCAACGGCGTCGTAGACGCCCGCGAGCAAGAGTACGCGCTCGCTCAGGCGGAGCTGCTGAGCGCGACAGAAGTCGTCGACGGGAATTCCGCCGTCGACGAGCTCCATGACGAGATACGGAGTGATGACCTCGAGGTTGGTCTCTGAAGCTTCGAGACCTGACGCATAGACAGCGGCCACCCCTGGATGTCGGATGGACGCGAGCAGGCGAGCCTCGCGACGAAAGCGTCCGACCGCATCACTGTCGCGCCTACTCGAGGACGCAAGCAGGAACTTGACTGCGACCTCACGCGGGGGATCAAGCTGTTGCGCATGCCATACGGAACCCATGCCGCCGCGGCCGATTTCCTTCATCAGACGACATCCGCCGATCAACGCGCCTGTTGCTATGCGAGTTTCTTGGGCCACATATCGATCAACGCCGGCGGCGAGTTGCTCAGCTGGTCCAGCCTCGCAGAGTCTGCGTTCGTCCATCAGAATCTCGACCCTTTACAAGGTGGTTGGTGCGGTGGATATCAAGATCTCACGGCGCGGGACTTCGAGGAACCTGCAGGAGGTTGGCGCTGGTCGGATGGCGAGGCGTGGGATCCAGCGGTCGTCCCCCGGTACCCCTCCAACCCTTCGAACAGCTGGGGAGAAGAGCACTTCATGACGTTCGATGGGATCTGGACAAACGATCTCAGCGCGTGTTGGTGGTCTGGTCCAAACACTTGGATCGTCGAGTGGTCAGCTGACTGCAACGGTGATGGCGTCGTCGACTACGGCCAGATCCTGCGGGGCGAGCTCGTGGATGGGAACGAGGACGGGGTGCCAGACTGCTGCGAATCTGGAATTGGTTGTGCCGTGTGCGACGGTGATGTCGTCGAAGACGGCGTTGTCAACGGTGTCGATCTCGCAGCGATCCTCGGCGCGTGGGGCACGAGTGGAGGTCCACTCGAGGCCGATGTTAACGATGACGGCATTGTCGATGCGGTGGACCTCGCCATCGTTCTGGGTGGTTGGGGCGACTGCTCCTGAGCTGACCGTCAGTTGTGACCAACCAGCTGCAAGTCCATCGATCGCATCTCCTGCACAGAGAGACAGCACCCCCGGCACGCTTGCGTCCGGCGGGTGTCTGTTTGCATTCGGCTGCTTCACTTTCGTCGACACAAACTCAGCCCCTCGAACCCTGAACAGGACCCTTGCGACGCTCGCTTGCTGCGATTCCTTGCTGCGATTCCTTGCTGCGATTCCTTGCTGCGATTCCTTGCTGCGATTCCTTTCTCCCTGCACATCGGTTGTGAGGCATCGCATGCTGCGCGCACTCCATCGGAGTGGTCTCATTGCTGCGGCGACCCTTCGGATCTCGATCGCAAATCCACACCCCGGATGCTTAGCAGTCCGTGGTGAAAGTGCTTTGGTAGCGAGGGCTCCGCACGGACGCAAAGGTCAAGGAGCCGAGACGAAGCGGTCTCCGCAGTGATGCGGCGAATTTTGGCGACGAAGAGAATCGCGCTGCGGCTCGTCCGCGGCCCAAATGACTTTCGCCACGGGCTGATCTAGCCGGACGCGGTCTTTCGCCGCGCCATGTATCTGTCCGCTCCGCCGCTCCTCCGCCGGAAGTCACCCTAGGAGATTTCCATGGCCAGCCGCAGCTTTTGGTCCGTTTTTCGTCTGACGCCCCTGTTGAGTGGATTCGTGAGCGGGTTCGTGATCACGACGGCCGCCGTCCCGGCGCTGGCCGCTGACGCGCTGGTCGTACTCTCCCCCCAGAACTACACCAAGCTGGGCGACAGCGGTCTCTTCGGCGCGATGAGCCTCGACGACGACTTCTTCTGTGAGACCTTCGAAGACGGCACGGTCAACACCCCGGGCCTCGGCATCGCCGGCGGTGCGATCCTCGCGCCCGGTGCATCGACCGATTCCGTCGACTTCGATGACGGCGTCCTGAACGGACTCGGCACCGCCGGCCGCTCGTACAAGGCAGCGCCCGGCGCCACTGTGAGCGTGAGCATCAACGGCACCGCGCTCGCGGGCCTGCCCGAGCGACTCGCATTTGCATGGACAGACGGCGCCCAGAACAGCTCGATGACGCTCGTCGTGACCACCGGCAACGGGCTCACGTTCACGCGCACGGTCGGGCCGGCAATGGACGGAAGTTCGAACGGCGCCACGGCGGAAGACCGGCTCGTGTCCATCACCTCGTCGTTCGGCATCGCGTCCGTCGCGATCACCACGACAGGCGGCGCCGGCTTCGAGATCGATCATGTGCAGTACGAAGATCCGGTCGTCAGCGCGTCATCGCAATGGAACGAGCACGACTTCAGCCAAGACGGCAAGCATGACATCCTGTGGTTCAAGCCGTCGAGCGGATCTGCGTCCACGTGGCTCATGAACGGTCTCGTGAAGACGGGCGGCGGTCCGCTGAACGCGGGCGTGCCGGCGACGTGGCAGTTCGAAGGCGTCGGCGCGACGGACGACACAGGCAAGGCATTCCTCTTCTGGCGCGACACGGCGACCGGCCTCTTTCAGGTGTGGAAGCTGAGCAGCAACGAGGTCGAGATCGAAGGCCCGCTCGAAGATGCGCCGCCGCTTGCGAACACCTGGGTCGTGCTCGCGCTCTGCGACATCGACGGCGACATCGACGCGGACATGATTCTGCGCAACTCGACTGACGGTCAGGTCGTCGCGTGGATTCTCGACAATCACAGTCTCGTTGCGATTACGTCGATCGGTTCGAGCAGCGGTCTCACGTTCGTCGCCAAGGCTGACCTCAATGGCGATCGTCGCGATGACCTCGTATGGAAGACCGGCAACGGCACCGTGAGAGCATGGCTCCTGAACGGCGCCGCGATTTGGAAGGACGACGTGATCAGCGGCGCTGGGGTGATGGCATCCACGTGGAATGTGCACGCCGTCGGCGATCTCGACGGCGACGGCTGTGATGATCTCCTTTGGCGGAACAGCACGACCGGATCCGTGAACGCGTGGCGAATGATCGGCAGCGTGAAAGCGAGCGGGGGCGTCATGGCGCCGAACGTCTCGGGCACGTGGCAGATCGCCGGCATGAGCGACCTCGACGGCAACGGCAAGGAAGACGTGCTGTGGAAGCACTCGGGCAATCACAAAGTGCACGGCTGGCTGATGGACGGCCTGCTGCCGACCGCCGGCGGGTTCATCAAGACCACCGGACCGGGCTGGCAGTGCTGCAACCGGTGACGGGGGTGTGAGACGCCGGGTAGGGAAAAGTGCCTGTCCAAAATGTAGGGAAAAGTGCCTGTCCAAAATGGGTGCTTGGACAGCGCGGAAACGTGCGTGTCCAGAATCCGGACGATGCTCAGAGGGTGAATTTCCTTCGAAGTCTGCGCAGTGATTGCTCAGCGGCTTCCGTATTCAGGGAGCCGCTGAGTGTCGTAGCCGTCCTGCGCTCCTTCGTCGAGGTTCGATCATGCATCCATCCCGGTCCGTGCGTCCCATCGTCTCCGCCGTGGTTCCAGCACTCGCGTTCGGCCTTACCGCCGCGTCCTTGGGCCAAGTCACCGGGCTCGAAGCGGACGCGTGGACCCAGACGTACGGTCCCGGGAAGGTCCATGTCATGGACGTGTATGCCACGTGTGCCAGCGAAGCGGATCGCGTTCTGGTCGTGTGGGACACAACTATTGACATGCCGGGACCGCCGTTTCACACGGCAAACGACCCGCAGGTGGCGACGCCGCTGTGGCTGTGCCCGGACAACGCGGACCCGAGCGTAGCCGCGGATACGTTCATCACACTGGGGGGTGATCAGTGCGACGTCCCCATGGCGCGCCGATCTCAACGGCGACAACTACGCGGACCTCCTCTGGCGGAACTCCGCGAACGGCAACATCAACGGCTGGCTGCTGAAGAACACCGCGAAGATTGGCGGCGGTCTCGTCGCGCCGGCTGTCGCGAGTCAGTGGCGCTTCGCGATGCGCGCCGACCTTGACAACGACGGCGACGACGATCTCGTCTGGCAGAACACCACCACCGGCCAGATCAACGGGTGGAAGATGAAGGGACTGACGAAGCAGGCAAGTGCGATACTCATGAATCCCGGCGAAGTCTGGTTGCCGATTCCGTAACCGTCCGTGGCGAACGTGCGTCGAGAGCGAGAGCGAGAACGATCGGACAGATGCAAGGCGCCGCGACGAGCGGTTTCCGCAGCGATGCCGTGAGGACATGCGCGCCGCGGCATTGCTCAACACTCCGACCGCCCCGAAGGGGCCACTCCAACAGGAGCCCAGGGCAACGCCCTGGGTCACGCGTGATGCGAACGAATTCACGAGCCCTGTAAGGGCGCGCCAATGCGTCACACGAGCTCTGCGCGACATTGATGGAGCGCCCTTCCAGGGCTTGATCAGGCTCGGCCGGTTCGAACCCAGGGCGTTGCCCTGGGCTCCTGTTGGGATGCACCGTTGGTGCATGGAGCTGTGGGGCCGCGCTCTGTGCCGGGGGCGCTTCTTTGAAGTCAGCGGTGATGCGAACAACCAATGTTCCGCGGGCCGAACCATCCTTTGCCACGGGCTGGCTAGCAACTGCGGTCACCCGCACGCGCCCCACGCGCCGAGCAGCACGGCCAGATCCGCCGCGTTCACCGTGCCGCTGCCATCAAGGTCGGCTGGACCTCCGCTTGACCATGCGCCGAGCAGGATCGCGAGATCCGCGCCGCTCACCTGACCGTCGGCGTTGAGATCGGCGAGGCACACCGCGTCACCGACGCGCACGTCATCCATGCCGGTGTTGATGATTTCGCCGAAGTCGCTGACCCAGTTCAGCTTCTCGATCGGCAGCGCGCTCGTGAAGCCGACGAACCCTGTCGTGTTCGGCGGCTGAGCACTGACGAGCGTCACTTCGCTGCCCCCTGCGAGCGTGAGCGTGTAGACGATCGGAGCGCCGCCGTTCGCGTAGCACACAAAGCCGACCGCGCGCGGCGGGGACGCGAACACCAGATCGATGTCCTCGCCGCCCGAAGACGTCAGCGTCTGCGATGCCAGCGGGCAGCAGAAGTTCGTCTGGCGCGGCGGCGCGATGAAGAGATTGGGTGCACTCACAGGCGGCGACGAGATCGGCACGAACGTGATGCCGTCGCTGGCGATCGATCCGAAGAAACTCACACCAAGCGCCACTGCCCACTCGGGCTCTTCAAAGGAAACAACGATCGACGTGCTGGTGGCGGCGTCGAACGCGGCCTCGCTCGTGAACATGGTGACCGAAGCAGCTGCACTCCCGTGCGCGAGACCGGTGCAGAGGACGGCTGTGCATGCGGCAAATGGATGTGCGATCCGGCTCATGATCAGACCTTCTGTACGGCGTGCGATGACGGGCGATGACGGGCGATCCGTACCCGCTGATTGCAACCGGGGGCGGTCGTCCCGCACAAGAGTTCACCCGTCGATTGCGAACATGAGGAGGTACCGGACCCCAGCGGCGAGCAGCCACGGTCAGCGTTCGCCCAGCGTTTGAGATGCTCCGTGGTTACGCTGACCCGCATAAACGTGCATGACGAAGGTCCCTCCCGCAGCCCCACGCACTCGCTCCTTCGGCCAGATCCTTGCGCGGGAGCTCGACGGCACGCATCCGCTGGTGGTGATCGAGACGGACGACGAGGCCGAGGTGCGCGAGCACCTGTTCGTGGCGATTCCTGAGAGCGTGGTCTACCGCCGCTGGACGGCCGTGCTCGGACTCGGCGAGGGTCGACTCGCCGGCTCGACGGTGCCGGATACGGATCACCCGGCGGCTGCACTCGCGTGGCTCGCCACGAAGTCAGGCGCCGAGCGCAGCGTCAACGTCTTTTACGACCTCTCGCCGCACCTGGGCGACATGCACACGCAGCGGGCGCTCAAGGAGGCGATCGCGCGGATGCGCGGCCTGTTCAGCACGATTGTTCTCGTCGAGCACGCGGGCATGCTGCCCGCATATCTCGCCACCGAAGTGAACGCTGTCCAGGCACCGTGCCCTGATGACGTGGAACTCGAAGCGATCGTCCGCGAGACACTCCGCGACGTCGCCAAGACCCGGCGCATCGAAGCATCGGTCCGCAAGTCGACGCTGGTCAAAATGATCCGCGGGCTACGCGGACTTTCCCGCCGTCAAGCCTCGCGCGTGATCGCGGCTGCCGCATGCGAGGATGACAAGTTCGACGACAGCGACCTCGACTCGATTCTCCTCCGCAAGCGCAACGCGCTCGGCGATCTCGGCGGCGTGCTGGAGTTCGTCGAAGCGCCGGTCTCGCTCGATGCAATCGGTGGACTGGCGCGGCTCAAGGTATGGCTGAGCCATCGTGAAATGGCGCACGCCGACGAAGCACTCGCCTACGGACTGCGGCCGCCGCGCGGCGTCCTGCTGTTGGGCGTGCAGGGCGCCGGCAAGAGCCTCGCCGCGAAAGCGATCGCGACCGCGTGGGGCGTGCCGCTCTTGCGTCTCGATGCCGGCGCGCTCTTCGACAGGTTCGTCGGTGAGAGCGAGCGCCGGCTTCGCGCTTCGCTCGCGCAGGCCGACCGCTTCGCACCGGCGGTCCTCTGGATCGACGAGATCGAAAAAGGCTTCGCCAGCGCGGCCACGGTCTCCAACGACGGCGGGCTCTCGCGTCGCATGTTTGGCACGCTGCTGACCTGGATGCAGGAGCGCACCGCGCCGACGTTTCTCGCTGCCACGGCGAACGACATCAGCGCGCTGCCACCGGAGCTCCTGCGCAAGGGGCGTTTCGACGAAGTGTTCTTCGTCGACCTGCCGTCGCAGGAAGTGCGGACCGTCATCTTTTCGATTCATCTTGCAAAGCGCCGGCGCACGCCCGCCGACTTCCAGCTCGACAAGCTCGCCCAGCAGTCGGACGGCTTCAGCGGCGCGGAGATCGAGTCAGCGATTGAATCGGCGATGCGCGAAGCGTTCGCCGACCAGCGCCGCGCCCTGACGACGGACGACATTCTGCGCGCGCTCCGCGCCAGCCCGCCGCTGTCGGTCGTGATGTCCGATCGCGTGACCGAGCTGCGCGAATGGGCGACAGGGCGGTGCATGCTGGCGGATGGGTGAACGATCACATCTGGAAAGGTGACTGAGAAGGTGGTGCGTCACCCGACGCTCTGTGGCGACGGCAAACTCACCGCGCCCCGCGTCAACGCAAAACCCCCTCTGGCTCCCGACGCAGCATGACGCTGCGCCAAGGACCAGAGGGGGACAACAAGTTTCCCGTCTACTTCAATTTCAATCCGTGTTCAGCACGCTATCTCACGGACAGCCGCCCCAGCCTCCGAGGAGGATCGCGAGGTCTGCAGATCCCACGCTTCCGCTGCCGTCAAGATCACCTGATCCCGACGAGCCCCACTGGCCGAGCAGCACCGCGAGATCCGACGCACCGACGGCGCTGTCGCCGTCAAGATCGCCAGGGCACGGTTGAGCGGCACCGCAGTTCTGCACCACCGGGTTGGTGATGACGATGCCGAGCGCCGAGTTGTCAAAGAAGTCCCAGACCCAGCCCTGCACATCACTCTGGTCGTTCGTTCCCCAGCACACGAACTGCGCCTGCAGGTTGCCGTTCGCTCCATTGGCAACATCGTGATAGATCGCCGAGCCGCTGGGTGCGACGTTGCCGATGATCGTGTTGAAGATGTTGGTGGTTGAATTGCCGGCGAGGTTCGTACCGGTCCCGTCGTTGAAGAAACCGCCGCCGCGCACGGTCGCTTCGTTCTCCGTGATCGTGTTGCGCGTCCACGTCGTATTGGTCGCAACGATGTAGACGCCGCCACCGGTGTTGCCGGCGAAGTTGTCATCGATCGTGTTGTCCACCAGCGAGTGGCCGGAGCCGGAGATATGAATCCCGCCCGCGTCCCGCTGGCTCGAGTTGCCCTGCACCAAGTTGTTGGACACGGTCATGCCCGAACCGCCGATCTCCAGACCACCGACATCCGAGCTCACGCCCGTTGCCTGATTGTTCGTGATCTCGTTGTTCGTAAAGATCACACTGGACCCGTCGACATGGACCCCGCCGCGGCTGGCCGCGGAGTTGCCCGTCCACTCATTGCCGGAGATCGTTTGGCTGTTGCCTGTGAGATACGAACCGCCATACGAGCCATTCGTCGCCGTGTTGTCGCTGATCAGGTTGTTCGTGATGGTGCTGTTGCTGCTGGAGCAATAGAACCCAGCGTAATTCGATGATGCGTTGTCGGAGATCGTGTTACCGAGAATCTGAACGCTTCCGCCGTCGAGATAGAACCCGCCGTAGTTCGACACCGAGTTCGAGGTGAACGAGTTCGATTGAAGCACGAGCGACGCGGCGCTCGTGGCAAACAAACCGCCGCCGCTCGACGCGCTGTTCAACGCCAACGTGTTGTTGGAGAACGTCACACCACCGGTGCTCTGGAGATACACACCGCCGCCGCTGTTCGCGGAGTTGTTGTGGATGTTGTTGCCCGTGATGATGTGGCCAAGGCCGTTGATCACGTACAGGCCACCGCCTGACTGGCCGCTGCCAGCCGCGTTGTTGTGCAGTTTGCAGTTCGAAATGCGCAGCGACGGCGCTAGCGCGCCGTCAATTCGAATGCCGCTGCGCGCCGATTGCCGGACTTCGACGAAGTTCAGGAAGGGCGCGGAGTTGACGGCGAATACCGCGCCCGATGCGGCGGCGCCGCCGCCCACGTACTCGACGATGGCGTTCTGCAGAACCGATCCCGACTGATAGACACCGCCCCCGTTGTACACCGCGTCGATGGCAAGATCTGTGAACAGGATGTTGTTCCACTTGCCGGGCGACGGTGCCGGATCATTGGTCGTGAAGGTGATGGGCTGCGCCGGCGTGCCGATCGCGACCAGCGTGCCGTTGCCGAATCCTTCCGGTGAACCGACTTGGATTCCGAGCCCGTTGTTCACCTTGACGGTGACACCAGGCTGGATCGTCAACGTTGCGTCGGCCCCGACGATGATCGAATTCGTAACGATGTAGGGGCTGCCGGCAACGTTCCACGTTGTGTTGGCGAAGATCGGACCGCCGACGTTCGTCGCAGCTGATGCGACCCCTGCGACTGATGCGCACACCCCCACAATGAACGTGCTGAGCGCGCTGACAGAAAACTTCCCGCCACAAATATTTGGCGTAACCATTGAATCTTCCTCTCCTTCAAGTTGCACTTACTGATTCACGTCGCATGGCAGCTCCCTAGGCATTGCCAAAGGATCTCCCCCTGCATGAAACGACGTACGCGTGCGGCGATTAGCTCTTGACCACGGCGCGCAACGGCACATCGATGCGCGCCAATTTGAGACCGGCCAAGAGCGGGACGAACTTGCACTCCGCCGCGAGCCACGCGGCACTATCACATGAACTGAATTTTGTGGGTCTTCAGGCTTTCGTGTGGGCGACGCTGCCACGTTCCGCAGCCCGGGCTCCGTCCGCAGGCCGGCGCCAGAGAAAAGGAAGGCCATCTTTCGGGCGGCTCCGCTCGGGCTCCAGCGAGTTCGCAGCGTCATGTGGGCGCCTGACCGCCCGCCGTCGCCCTCGCATGCGCCGGACCCCTGCGGCGGCGATGCGACGGCGACGGCGGGCTCTCTTTCTTCTTTTTCAGTGGATCGCACAGCGATCTGCCGATGGCGGCGCGATTCGAGTGCCGTGCGTCAGGCCTCGTCCGCCGGGGCGAAGGGCCGACGGGGCTTGATCTGTATCCGGGGCGTCGGCTACCCACACGAAAGCCTGAAGCATCGATTTTGTTTCGTTCGCACTCGCCCGACGCTGTAGCTGTCGCTGCGGCACCGGGCCCCGCACCAAAGAGGCGCAATCCGATCCCGCTGCGCCCGGATGAACGCGAAAGTTTCGGCGAAGTGCTTTCTCGACCGAATTGCGCAAACCTTCACACATCCTGATGGGGTCGCACAGGCAACACGCTGGCATGCCGGCTTCGTCGCACCGACCAATGAAAAGGGGCAACTTCCATACGACATGGAAGAGCCCCGGGAGGGAAGAGGGTTTGGATGGTGCGCTGCGCGATCAGGCGGCAGCGCGGGTACGAAGCTTCACGACGCGGGCGCGGCTGCTTCGGGTGTCTTTGTCTTCGATGAGCTTCTCGAGCAGATCGGAGGGTGACGTTGCAGAGAGATCGGCGCCGATTTCTTCGGCGAGTCCTGGTGCGCGGTTGAAGATGCCGCCACCGACGACGATCTGCATGCGCGGGCAGGCGTTCACTTCGCGCACCGTGTCAATGAGCATGCGGATATTCGGCGCGTCGCGATTGGTTGATGCGAAGAGGAGCAGAACGTCCGGCTCGTGCTGGCCGACCTCTGCGAGGATTTCATCGTTCGCAACGCCGCTGCCGGCGAACATCAGGTCGTAGCCGTCAGCTTCACACAGATCGGCGACGAGCTGGCCAGCCAGTTCTTCCGGTTCGTTCGCACCGCAGAAGAGGCAGATCTTGCGATTGCGCCGCGCCTTCTGCGTGTAGCGGCTCTGCGCCTGATCGACCAGCATGCGGAGCAGACGTGTCGCGTAGTTGTGCGCGAGGATCGTGATCTGATCGTTGCGATGCAAGGTGTGCACCATCTCAAGTGCGGGCCAGAAGAGATCACGTGAAACGGTCTCGGCGGAGATACCCGAGTCGTAGAGATCATTCACGAGAGCGCGGGCCGCGATGCGGTCACCAGAGACGAGATTTCCGAAGAGCTGCTCGAGGGTTGCTTCAAAGTTCATTGGAGTGCGAATCATCAGACGGTCGCTCGCGACTCCACGCATGCGACCGGAGCAGTTGTTCCCGAGATCCTCCTCGGGGTCCTTTGTCGTGCGTGCATTTTGCGTTGCACGTTCGACAGCCCTTGTTTCGACGCAATGACTCGGAATGCAATACGTGCTGCTCCGTCGGCTGATAATGCTCGACGGGCGCCGGAGGTTTCTGCGCTTATCGGTGGGTCATGCGCATCAACCCCTGTTTTCGCCAGTGCCAGCGAGGCTTCCGTGCTGGTTAAGCGACTGGCACGGCAATGTGCGCGGACTCGTGCGACGATTCCCGCATGCCCGCCGTGCAGACCGGCCACGCTCCTCCCGCCACCCGGCGCTTTGACGGCGCATTCGCCTGCGCTTCGCTCACCGCGCTCGTGACACTCATTGTCGGTGCCGTCGCGTATGTGAATCATGCGCTTCAGGCGCCGCTGCTCGGCGTCATCGTGAGCTGCGTCATACTGGGATGCCTGTTCCCGCGCCGCGCGCTGCTCATGGGCGTGATCGTGGGGAGCGCTGTTCCCGCTGCGCATTTCATCCACACGTTGCGCAGCTCGGGCGCGGATCTCGCGACCATTCCGGGTACGCAGTTCATCGCGATCATCGTGGCTATTGGCGGCACGTACGCGGGCCGTTTCCTGCGGACCTTACTGCGCCGCTGAACGCCCGTCCGGCGCAGGATGCGATGCGGATGTCGGGCGCAGCTGCGCGACGATCATTCCCGCGAGCATCAACGCCGCGCCCGTGAGCTTGCGCGATGTCACGTCCTCACTGAGGAGGAGCACACCCGCGAGCATCGCGAAGACCGCTTCAAGACTCAGCAAGATCGCCGCATGCGTGGCCGGTGCCGTTCGCTGGGCGATCATCTGCAATGTGAACGCCACACACGTGGGAAAAATGCCGGCGAGAATGATCAGCCACTTTGCGGCATCGATCTGCGCCCGCGTCGGCCCGTCGATGGTGAATCCGAGCGCGGTCGCCGTCACACCCGTGATTGCAAACTGCAGGAACGCGAAGCGGAGCGCATCGACGTCTCTGGTCCATCGGCCGACGAGCAGAATGTGCACGGCCCATGCCACCGCGCAGGCCAGGATCTTCGGATCGCCCGATTGAACTGCGAACTCGCTGTCGATCGAGAGAAACCAGAGACCTGGCAGCACGAGCGCGAGACCCATCCAGATGGAGCGCCGGATCTGCTGGCCGAATGCGAGCGCGATGAACGGCGCGATCACGACATACATCGACGTGATGAAACCGGCGTTGCCCACCGTCGTCGTCTTGATTCCCCATTGCTGAAACACCGCGGCGACGGCCATCACCGCACCGCAGATCGCGCCGCGCGTCAATTCCTTCGATGTAAATCGGCCCCGAAACAGAAACGGCACGAGCAGCAGTGCGGCCAGCAGAAACCGCAGCCCGGTGAAGGTGAACGCACCCAGCAGTTCCGATCCGTACTTCTGAAGAATGAAACCGACACCCCAGATGAAGGCCGCAAGCAGCATCAGTCCGTCGGCAGCGAGCGGTGTGAGTCGGAGGCGATGCATGGGCGGCGCGAAGTGAGCACTGCTGACTGCGCGGACGTCAGCGTCGAATCACGAACGAAGCTGGCGTCAACGACTCCCACTTCACACCGGGTCCATTCCAACGCACCGTGAAGTCCTGCTGACCTTCGTTCTCGAAGTAATAGATCTGGATCAAGTGCAGACCGCGCGCGAGCGGCGCATCTCCTTCGACTTCCGTGTACGAGTGCAGACCGTCGTTGTCGACGACGAGCTTCTCGTCGATAAACAAAAGGCTTCCGTCGTCAGAGCCCAGCCGAAAACTCCACATGCCTTCGAACGGAACCATGAGCAAGCCACGGAACGCGACGCCAAACCGGTCCTCCTTGTCCGCGGGGAGCGCGAGACCCTGCGGTGGATCCGTGCTCCACTCATCGAGTGGGGGCAGTGCATCACGGAACTCGGCGGCGCTCTTGAACTCACCGTCGAGTGCGATCCAGCGCAGTGCCGCATCGTTCCCCTGACGGTCGCGCTTCCACCCGCTCCAGGCGACTGCAAACTCGTACCGCTTTTCGGCGAGTTCGCCGATCGGCTGGTCGCCGAGGAACGCTCGCGCTTTCACGGTCGTCGATCGGCGCACCGCGATTGCCTTGAGCTCAGGACTCTCCGCCGTCGGCTCGCTCTGGTCGGTTGTGTAGCGGATGACCACACCCTCTGCGGACGGCGCGGCGGTCACCTGCACCGCATCGACAAATTCCGTGCGGGCCGGTCGGAGTTCGACGGGCTTGATGATCTGCGGCGCTCCTTCGATGTCGAGCGCAATGACCGTCGCGATCGGGTCGAGTGCCTGTGCCGGCACGGAGATCTTCACGTTTCCATCCGATGTCGTCGTCGTGAGCGCCGCCGCGGACGTGTCACCCAGAATCGTCGCGCGCCGGACGGCGTTGAGCAGTCCCGGCACGACAAGCGTGCCGTCCGCCGGCCAATCGAACACGTGCAGATAGAGGCGCGTTCCGTCGGCGCGCGACTTTGTCGTGCAGCGTCCCCACGCCAGCTTGGCGAATGGACTCGCCCCTGTCTCGTAGATCGACTCCCCGTTCGTCTTCATCCAGGAGCCCATCGCGCGCAGCCGCTCGCCGGACTCCGACGGAATCTCACCGGCCGCCGTCGGGCCGACGTTCAACAGAAAGTTACCGCCCTTGCTCGCAATGTCGACTAGCATGCGAATGAGCGTCTCCTTCGATTTCCACGCGTGGTCGTTCTTGTGGAAACCCCACGTCTCATTCATCGTCATGCAGGTTTCCCAGTCAGTGCCCGGAATTCCTGTGGCGGGAATCTGCTGCTCAGGCGTGCCGTAGTCACCGCGGAATCGGTCTGCCCCGATCTGATCGGCCCGCGCTTCGCTGGTGAAGCCCATCATCCCTTCGCGGCCGACATCGACGCGGTTGTTGACAATGATGTTCTTCTGGAGCGAGCGCACCCAGTCATCAAGATCCATCCCGAACTCGTGCGTCCACGTGTTCTCCCACTCGCCATCGAACCACAGAATGCCGACGTCGCCATAGCGGCCGCTCAGAAGTTCCTTGAGCTGCCCCTTCATGTACTCGCGGTAGCGATCGAAATTGGCTTCAGCGGTCGGCCGCGTATCCCACGCGCGGCGCGGCAGGTAGTCCGGATGATGCCAGTCCATGATCGAGTGATAGAAGCACAGCCGGATGCCGGCTTCCTGGCACGCGGCGGCGAGCTCCTGCAGAATGTCGCGCTTGAACGGTGTGCTCGCGACATCCCAGTCAGTCAGCGCGGAATCCCACAGGCCGAAGCCCTCGTGATGCTTGCTCGTGATGACGATGTAGCGCATGCCTGCGTTCTTCGCGATCTCAACCCATTGCTTCGCGTCAAACTTCACGGGGTTGAACTGGCCCAGCAGCGGCTCGTACTCCTCGGGCTTGATCTTCGCGCTGTTCAGAATCCACTCGGCGGCGCCGGGAATGCTCTTGCCGTTCCATTCGCCGGCCGGGATCGCGTACAGACCCCAGTGGATGAACATGCCGAAGCGCGATTCGCGCCACCAGCGCATGCGCTCAGTGCGCTCCTCCTCGGTCTCGGGAAGCAGCGAGATCGGAGCACTGGCGTCGGCAGCACTGGCATCGGCAGCATGGGGCAACGCCGCAACGGACGGGGTGATGGAGGCGGCCGGATCGACCGCTAAGAGCGCAGCGAGAAGGAGGGGCAGCGTCGGCATTTCCGCAGGTTAGCAGAGCGGGTTCCCGCATTGGTTGCGTTGCGGCTACCTTGCATTCATGGCGCGCATCATCCAACGGTCATTCCTGCGTGCGACGCTCCTCGCCGTGCCTCTGGCCGCGCTCGCCGCATGCGGCAAGCCCGTCAATCCACCCACCGGGAACGCGCCTGAGGACTCCGTCGCGTCCCTCCGCATCGCCGTCATTCCCAAGGGAACATCGCACGAGTTCTGGAAATCCGTGCAGGCGGGAGCGCTGAAAGCAGGCAGCGACCTGGGCGTCGAAGTCACATGGAAGGGTCCGGCCCGTGAAGACGATCGCGATGATCAGATCAAGGTCGTTGAAGATTTTACGACCCGCGGCGTCGACGGCATCGTGATCGCGCCGCTCGACGACACGGCGCTGGTCCGTCCTCTGCAGGAAGCGCTGCGTGCCGGCATCCGCATCACCGTGATCGACAGCAGTCTCGCGTGGGACGGCTACGAGAGCTTCGTCGCCACCGACAATTACCACGGCGGCGTGATCGCAGGCAAGGAGCTCGGACGACTTCTCGCAGGCCAGGGCTCGGTCGTGATGATGCGCTACGTCGAAGGATCGGCGAGCACCATGCAGCGCGAGCAGGGATTTCTCGACACGCTGGCGAAGGAGTTCCCAGCCATCAAAGTGCTGTCGAGCGATCAGTACGGCGGCGCGACACTGGAGAGCTGCCTGAAGACGGCGGAGAATCTGCTGACGCGGTTTCCCGCGTTTGACGGCGCGTATGCACCGAACGAACCGACTGCGGCGGCGCTCATGAAAGCGCTCGATGACACGAAGCGCCGCGCCGGCGTGCAGCTCGTCGGCTTTGATGCGAGCGAAGGGCTTGTCGCTGGACTGCGCGATGGCAAGATTGACGCCCTGGTCGTGCAGAATCCATTTCGCATGGGGGAGCTTGGCGTCACGGCAATGGTCGACGCGCTGCGCGGCAAGGCTGTTGCGAAACGGATCGACACTGGTTGCGCGCTCGTCACCAAGGATCGGATGGACACAGCCGAGATGCGGCAGCTGCTGTCGCCGGACCTTTCGAAGTGGATCAAGTGAACGACGCGGCTCCCGATGCGCTGCTCGTGATGCGCGGCGTGCGCAAGCGATTTGGGGGCACGCTGGCGCTGGGCGGCGTGGATCTTGACGTGCGCGCCGGCGAGATCCATGCGCTCTTGGGCGAGAACGGTGCGGGCAAGAGTTCGCTGATGAAGATCCTCGCAGGCGCCATCGCGCTTGATGACGGCGCTATGACACTTGCGGGCGCGACCTTTGCACCGCACAGTCCCATTGCGTCACGCGATGCCGGCGTCGCGATGATCTATCAAGAACTGACGCTGGCGCCGCACCTGACGGTGATGCAGAATCTGCTGCTCGGACGCGAGCAGCTCCTTACACCGACGAACGGGCGAGCAGCGCTTCAGGCGCTCGGGCTCGTGCTGGATCCTGGGACGGTGGTGCGCCACCTCGGTCCCGGCGAACGCCAGCTGGTCGAGATCGCGCGGGCACTCGTCGGCGCGGGCCGCGTCGTCGTGCTCGATGAGCCGACCAGCTCGCTCGGTCCCGCCGAAACCGCGCGGGTGTTCACGGCGATGCGCCGGCTGCGCGATGGCGGATACGCGGTCGTCTTCATCAGTCATCATCTTGATGAGGTGCGCGCGGTCGCTGACTGCTGCACCGTGCTGCGCGACGGGCGCACCGTGTGGACCGGCGCGCTGACCGACGCCACCGATGACGAACTGATCGAGCGCATGGCCGGAAGACCGGTGGCGCAGCTCTATCCGCTGCGCAACCGCACGCCTGGTGAGGTGGCGATGACCGTCGAGAATCTCGCGGGTATTGCTGTCCCGCGGCACGTGTCGCTGACGCTGCGGCGCGGCGAGATCTTCGGAATCGCCGGCCTGATCGGTGCAGGCCGCACGGAGTTTCTCCGCGGCCTGTTCCGCTTGCAGCCGGTGCGGAGCGGCCACTGCACGATCGGCGCGTGGCGGCGCCACGCCGCGCGCGGGTCCCCGCATGCGATGCTCAAGCACGGCGTCGGACTGCTCAGCGAGGACCGCAAGTCCGAGGGAGTCGCGCTGCGGCTTCCAGTTGCGGTCAATGTGATGCTGTCGTCGCTCGAACGCTGCGGCCGAGGCGGAACGCTGCGGCACCGGCTGCTGGCGGCGCGGACCGAGCGCTGGCTGCAGACACTCGCCATCAAGGTCCGCGATCCATGGCAGCGCGCCGGTGAACTCTCGGGCGGCAATCAGCAGAAAGTCGCACTGGCGCGGATGCTGGAACACGATGTCGACATCTTCCTGCTCGACGAGCCGACGCGCGGCATCGACATCGCGAGCAAGGCGCAGATTTACCTGCTGCTCGCAGAGCTGGCGGCGAAAGGGAAAGCAATTCTCATGGTGAGCTCCGTCGCGAGTGAACTGCTCGGTCTGTGCGACCGGATTGCCGTGATGAACCGCGGCGTGCTCGGCGATGCCCGCCCGTTCGACGAGTGGAATGAAGCGTCGATCCTGCGGGCAGCAAGCGCCACGCCCGCTGACGGGAAGGGATCTGCCGCGTGATCTCACGTCGCGCATGGCAGCCGCTGCTCGGACCGATCGCGGGACTCGCGATCGTCGCGATCGTCTTCGGCGCCAGCGTTCCCGATGTGTTTCTGTCGTCGATGAACATGCGCACGGTCCTTGTGCAGAACGCGGCGCTGATACTCGGCGCCGTTGGCATGACGTTCGTCATCATCGCAGGCGGCATCGATCTGTCGGTCGGCTCCGTCATGGCGCTTTCGTCCGTCACGACGGCGCTCGTCCTGAAATCCACCGGATCGCCAGGCACCGCGGCGCTGTGCGGCGTGTTGACGGGTCTCGCCATCGGGATCATCAACGGGCTGCTGGTCGCCGGCCTGCGCATCGCGCCCTTCGTCGCGACACTCGGAACGCTCGGCGCTGCGCGCGGCCTCGCCAAGTGGCTCGCACAGAACGAGCGCGTCGCTGCTGATCCAGGATGGCTTGGCGAGATGACGGTGAAGCTTCCTGTGCCGTCTTGGCTCCTCATCGCGCCGAGCGTGTGGGTGGCGCTGCTCACGGCAGTCCTGGCGGCGATTGTGCTGCGGAACACGGTGTTCGGCGTGCATGCGCAGGCGATCGGCTCCAGTGAACCCACGGCGCGCCTGTGCGGCGTCCGCGTGCTGCGCACGAAGGTGCTCGTCTACGCAATCTCCGGTCTGTGCGCCGGCACGGCGGGAACGCTGCTGTTCGCCCGGCTCACGGTCGGCGATCCGACGGGGGCGTTTGGCATGGAACTGGCGGTGGTCGCCGCTGTCGTGATCGGCGGCGCGAGCCTGCGCGGCGGTGAAGGAACGATCGCGGGGTCAGTGCTCGGCGCGTTGATGCTCGGACTGCTCGCATCAGGCTGCAATCTGCGCGGATGGTCGAATGCGATTCAGGAAGTGATCACGGGCGGCATCATCGTGCTCGCCGTGGCGATCGACGCGTGGCCGCGCGAGCGGGAGTAGCGGCGCTGGCCAGACGGCGCAATTCAGGACCAACTCGACAAGTCGACGTAGGAGCGGGGGGCGGCGACGAACGCGGACGTGCGAGAATGCACCGATGCTCACCACTCTCCTGCTATGCGCCGCGCTTGCGTCCTCCGACGATCCACGCACGCGTATCGAGCCGGTTCCCTTCACCGCGGTGCAGATCACGGACGGCTTCTGGGCGCCGCGGCAGGAGACGTCGCGCACCGTGACGATCCCCGCGTGCTTCAAGCAGTGCGAAGAATCCGGGCGCATCGCGAACTTTGACCGGGCAGCGGGCAAGGATCCATCGCCGCACCAAGGCAACTGCTACGACGATTCCGATGTCTACAAAGTCATCGAAGGTGCGGCGTACAGCCTCGCGTCGCATCCTGATCCAGCGCTCGATGCGTATCTCGATCAGCTCATCGCACGCATTGCAGCGGCGCAGGAGCCGGATGGATACCTCTACACGATCGCCACCGCGAACAAGCGTCCGCTGGATGCGCGCTGGGCCCAAGAGCAGTGGAGCCATGAAACGTACTGCGCCGGTCACCTGCTCGAAGCGGCGATCGCGCACCATCAGGCAACAGGCAAGCGCGAATTGCTCGATGTCGCGACGAAGTTTGCGGATCTGCTCGTCCGCGTGTTCAGCCCGACCGCAGCATCGAACGCGCGACCGGAAGTGCCCGGCCATCAGGAAGTCGAACTGGGCCTCGTCCGCCTGCATCGGCTGACAGGCAAGAGCGAGTACCTCGATCTAGCGCGGCACTTCCTTGTGGCGCGCGGCAACGCGAAAGACCGCGCGCTCTACGGCGAATACGCCCAGGATCACCTGCCGCTTCTCGATCAGCGCACCGCGGTCGGCCACTCCGTGCGGGCCGCGTATCTCTACACGAGCATGGCCGACCTCGAAGCGATCACCGGAGAGACGACCTTCGACACGGCGCTCGATGCAATCTGGTGGGATTGCGTCGGCACGAAGATGCACATTACGGGCGGCATCGGCGCTCACGCGCACAACGAAGGCTTCGGCGCGGCCTACGAGCTTCCGAATGAAAGCGCGTATCTCGAAACCTGCGCTGCCATCGCGAACTGCATGTGGAATCACCGCATGTTTCTGCGATCCGGTTCATCGGTGCCGATCGATGTGCTCGAGCGCACGCTGTACAACGGCATGCTGTCGGGAGTCAGTCTCGCCGGCGACACCTTCTTCTATCCAAACCCGCTCGCGTGCGACGGCATGCGGAGGTTCAATCAGGGCACGCTCGGCCGCGCGCGATGGTTCGGCTGCGCGTGCTGTCCGGTGAACGTCGCCCGCTTCATTCCGTCGATCGGCGGATACATCTACGCGACCGGCGAGCGCACGATCTACGCGAACCTGTTCGTGCAGGGCGACGCGACGATCACACTTGACGATACCGATGTGCAGATCACGCAGACAACCGAGTATCCGTGGGACGGGCGCGTGGCGTTCGCGATCACACCGCCGCGCCCGATGCGCTTCATGCTCGCCGTGCGCATTCCCGGTTGGGTGCGTGGGCAACCCGTGCCGGGCGATCTCTATGCAGATCTCACGGCGACGAGCGGCACGTGGGAGTTGAGCGCGAACGGCAAACCGCTCGCCGCACCCGTGAAGAATGGTTTCGCCATGATCGATCGCACGTGGACGCAGGGCGACCGCGTCGCACTCACGCTGCCTATGCCGGTTCGGCGCGTCGTGACCCATGCGAACGTCACGACGAACGCCGGACGCGTCGCACTCGAGCGCGGCCCGCTGGTCTACGCGGTCGAGTCTGTCGATGCGGACGGATCGGTGCGCGACCTCTTCGTTTCCGACACCGCAGCGATTCGCACTGCGATGTCCGACGAACCGACGAAGGGCACGGTGCAGCTTGTCGTCGATGGCGCGCGTGTCGACGCCGACGGCGCGTCGAGCGCCACGGTGCGCGCTATCCCGTACTGCCTGTGGGCGAATCGTCCCGGTCCGCGCGGCGTCGGCGAGATGGCCGTGTGGCTGCCCCGGACAAGCTCGCTGGCCGAGGTGAAGCCGCCGGAAACGACCGCGAGCCGCGCGACCGTTTCTGCGTCACACACATGGAGCACGGACACGGAGCTCGCAGTGAACGATCGCCGGCTTCCCGCAACGAGTGCAGATGTCTCCATTCCTCGGCAGACGTTCTGGCCCCGTAAAGGCGGCACGGACGTTCCGCCCGAGTGGATCGAATACACGTGGCCCGCGCCGATTGCGATCTCAGGATCGACCGTCTACTTCTTCGACGACACCGGTGTCGGCGGCCGGTGCGCACTTCCCAGTGCGCTGCGCCTGCTTGCGCGCATCGACGGCATATGGGTGCCTGTGGATGCGACCTGCACCATTGCGCGCGACCGCGCGTGTGCGATGACATTCCGGCCGATCACAACGGACGCGCTGCGTCTCGAACTGACCCTTGCCGATGATCATTCCGCCGGCGTGCTTGAGTGGACGGCCGAAGAGCCCCGCCCCCTACTTCCCCACGCAGAACTTTCCGAAGATGCGACCGAGGACGTCATCCGCGGCGATCGTTCCGCTGATCGAGCCGAGTGCGTCGAGCGCGGCACGCAGCGTCGCCGCCACAAGTTCAGGCTCACGCAACGCGCCCGCCGTCACGAGCGCATGTGCCTCTTCCAGGCGGGCAAGCGCGGTGCGCAGCGCGGTCTCATGACGAGCGGCAATGACGAGCGCTTCTCCTTCGGGCGCGGCAATGCGGGCTTCCAGCCGCTCCGCGATCGCACGGCGCAGCGCGTCCAGCCCGGCTCCGGTGCGCGCACTTACCGCGAGTCCTATCTTCGGCTCCACAAGATCACACTTGGTACGCACCAGCAGTTCGTCGCCTTCCGAATTCGCGCGCTCGTCCGACGGCGTGCAGCGAAGAACGATTTCGGCGCGATCGATCGCGGCGCGGGCTTGTCCTTCCATCTGCGCCGTCATGTCCCCAGCGTTGAGATCAGTTTTCTCGATGCCCGCCATATCGAGCAGCCTCACGCGATGCAGGCCGCTCGTTGACTCCACTTCAATCGTCTCCTCCAGCACATCGCGCGTTGTGCCGGCGACGGCTGACTCCACCGCGCGGCGCCGGCCGACGAGCGCGTTGAAGAGCGTGCTCTTTCCTGCGTTGGGCGCGCCCGCAAGCGCCACGCGCGGCACCGCCTCAAGTCGCTCCCACGGCACGGTCCGCTCGAGCAGCTCGCGCAACCGCTCGGCCGCGGAACCGAGATGCGCCTGCAGCAGCGCTGGCTCGATGGCGACGACGTCTTCCTGGTCGGTGAAGTCAATGCCGGCTTCAACGAGCGCGAGATCGTCCGCGACGCAGTCAGCGAGCGCCCGCACCCACCGCGAAAGCCCGCCGTCAGCGAGCTGCCGCGCCGCCCGCAGATGCGCGTCGTTGGTTGCAGCGATCGTCGCGGCGATGCCTTCGGCCTGCGTCAGATCAATGCGGCCGCGCACAAACGCTCGCAGCGAATACTCTCCCGGAGACGCGGGACGACAGGCAAGACCCAGTCGTTCCGCCGCGGTGAAGAGCGCCGACTCAATGGCGGCGACGACGTCAGCATTGCCGGCGCAGACGAATTCCACCGTGTCTTCGCCGGTGTAGCTGTGCGGAGCGGGTGCGACGAGCGCTATGCATGCCAGCGGGCCGTAGTCCGTCCGCAGCCGTGTCATCTGAACGCCGCGCTGCAGCGTCACGTCGCTCACCGCGCGGACGACGGCGCCGCACGGCGCGCCGCTCACGCGCACAATCGCCCGCATTGCCTGGCCCGGCGCCGAGCCGCATGCGACGATCGCACTCGCGCCGTCCATAGCCGCTACTCGCGATCCTTAAACGTGCGCCGATTCTGCTGCTGCTGCTGCTTCATCTTCGCCCGCTCGATCATCTCCTGATACTTGCGGCCGAGCAGATCCTGCTTCGGCTTGCCGTCCTTGCCAAGCGGCTTCGGCGGCGCCGCGAGCCCGTACAGCTCAATGTGCTTCTTGACCATCCGGCTCTCGATGATGCCGATGCACGTCGAGGTGAGGATGTACAGCGTCAGTCCGCTGGGCGCCGGATACAGCATCACGGGGAACAGCACGACCATCATGACCTTCATGATCTTCTGCTGCTGTTCCTGCTCCGGCGTCATATTCGGCGTCGGCGGCGACATGTACTTCTGCTGAATGAAGAACACGATGCCCATCAGCAGCGGCAGCAGATTGACGCCATGTATTTTGAAGAGCTGCAGGTCGATCGGCTTCGGAAAGAGCAAGAAGTTGTCTGGACGCGAGAGATCGCCGAGGAACTGCCATCCGTCCAGCAGCTGGAAGACGCCAAAGAAAGCGCCCTGCTGCCGCAGCTCGAACGCGAAGTACAGCACCGCGTACAGCGCGATCCAGATCGGTGTCTGCAGGAACGTCGGCAGGATGCCGCCGACGCAACCGGCAGGATTCACATGCTTCTCCCGATACAGTCGCAGCTGTTCCTGCTGCAGCTTCTGCGGCTCGCCTTTGTAGCGCTTCTGCAGTGCATCGAGTTCCGGCTTCAGTTCGCTCATCGCTCTGCCGAAGCGCTGCATCTTGATCTGCGAGCTCTTCATCAACGGATGCAGAAGGGTGCGCACCACGATCACGAGAACGACGATCGCGAGCGCCCAGTCGAACACAACATAGTCGTGGAGGAGGCTCAGGAACCCGATCAGAATGTTGGCGAGCCACGCGAACGTGCAGAATGAGCAGCAGCTCGAGAGCACGTACACGATGAGCTGATCCATCGCGAGGGAGACGTACGGTTCGGTTTGTCCCAGCAGTTTCGGATCAAGCGGGCCCGCGAAGACGCCGAGATCGAATTCTGTTGTGGTGCCGGGTTCGACGGTGCGGAGACCGCTGTGCAGTTCCGTCAGCAGCGTCTGGTGCTCAACGAGCGGTGCCCGGTTCGAAAGCACCATCACCTTCTCAACGGTCGATCCGATCGCCTTCGACCCCGGTGCGATCGGACCGGCGCCGGGCGGATGAATTGTCAGTGAGAAGTACCGGCTCGTCGTGCCGAACCAAGACATCGCGAGCTGGCGCGACTGCGCGTCGGGATTCCTCCAGAGCAGGTAGTCGTTCGGATCCGGCTGGAGTCCGGCGGCAATCCGCGCGCGGTAGTTCTCGTCAGCCGCATTGGCCTGCTTGAGCACGGTCGCCTGCTCGAACATCTGCCCGGTCGCCAGCACGAACGCCTGACTCGGATCCCGATCAGGCGGCGTCAGGTAGCCGAAATGAAAGCGCCGGACATCGATGTAGCCGGAGTCGTGACTTGGAAGATCAGTCGGCCCGTATTGCACCCACCGCACGGTTGCGGGCGCGGTTGTGAGATTCGTGACGCCTTGCCGGAGTGTGAACTCGTACGAGCCGGGCGTGACGTCGTAGCGGCGCTCGATGCGAAACTGCGGGGCACCTGCGGTATCGACAATCTCCGTGATGAAGTGGCCGGGAGCGACCTCACTCCACACGTTGCCGAAAAGGACGACGGAAGCGCCGTTGATCTGCACCGAATGTGCCGCGAGGACGGGCACCGAAAACGTGCGCGCCGCTTCGTGCAGCACCTGCTGCGTCGCGAGCACGTAGCGGTCCTCGTCGGGCGGCATCGGATTCGACGGATCGCGCGCGTGCGCGCGCGCCGCGTTGCGGTGGATCGCGGACTTCCAGAAGTCGGCAAAGAGAATCGTCTCGATGCCGGCACTCGTCGCGGAAAACTCGATTCGAAACGGATGAATCCTGGGATCGAGCGACCCGATTGCGGCGGGGAGCTGCGCGTCAGGAACCGGACCGTTGGGCGCACGCGCCACAAGCGCGGTCGTGACGGGGGGCGGAGCGGCCGAATCGACAGGCGGTGCCGCAGCGCCATTCGCGCCTTCGGCGCTGGCGCCACTCTCGGCGGTCGTGACATCGAAGCCTGCGTCAGGATTGGGGTCCGCCAGCGTGGGCGTGGGTGCAGTGTTCGCCGTTGGCGGCTTGGCGACGATCGGACGATTGGTCATCACCACAAGCAGCACGCCGAGGGCGGCCGAGACGGCGAGTAACGTGATGACGAACTTACGGGCGGCTGGGCTCATCGGTCCGGCTTAGCTCGATGGAGGAAGAGGGGGCAAAGGATTGTTGGGAATCCGCGGGGAAGTCCGCTGAGACGTGGGCGAAGCCGCCGAGATCAGCGACTTTTCGGTCGAGATGCCGGCGACCTTCTCAGCGACCTTCGAGGAGTCGATCGCCGAGCCAGTTGGACAGCTCGGGAATCGCGTGGATCCGCTCCACGGTGCGACGCACATCGTACTCCACGCGGTGAAACTCGATTCGGTACGCAGTCTGGTCGCCGTCGACGACCTCTTCCAGCACGCCGTAGCTGGCGCGGGGGTCGCCGTCGCGCGGCTGGCCGACCGACCCGGGATTCACAATCACCTTCTCCTCGGGACGCAGCACATACACCCCGTCCAAATCCTCAGGTGTCCAGAAGTCCGGCTCGTCGGTGAAAACGCCCGGCACATGCGTGTGACCGACTAGGCAGTAGCGCGGCACGTGGGCGAAGATCTGCGCGACTTTCTGCGGACTGGAAAGCGTGTCGTCGGGGAACAGGTATTCGTTGATGCACTTTCGCGGCGTTCCGTGCACACAGATGAAGGCACCGAACGCCTTGCGAACGGCGAGCGTCATAATGAACTCGAGCCGGCGCTGACGATCCGTCTCGACTTCCTTCGACCGTCGCTGCAGCGTCTCCGGGCCGATCTCACCGGCCGCGCGCAAACCATCCAGTTCGCCGAGCCGTCGCTTGTGATAACTGTTGAGCTGATCGCGCGTCCAGAACGCCGCGGCACGGGCAGCCTCGTTGAAGTTCGTCGGCTCATAGAGCACCGCGCAGTCGTGGTTTCCCATGAGTGACCACTCGCAGCGCTGCGCCACGAGGTCCACGCACTCCACTGGATCGGGCCCGTAGCCCACTATGTCGCCGAGGCAGATGATTCGATCGACATTCTTGCTGCCGATGTGCGCAAGGACCGCTTCAAAAGCGGCGAGGTTGGCGTGGATATCGCTGACGAGGGCGGTGCGCACGGAGTCGGGTCCGAAGGGTCGCGGATGCTAACAGTTTCACGGGTCGGCAGCGCCGCCGCTGCGACGCCGCCCACGCAGAGAGAAGCGTGAAACGTGAGGCATCTCGCTCGCTGATTCTCAGATTGACGATTGGAACTCTCCTTTTCGCCTGTTCCGCCGGCGCAACCATTGCGGCCGGCACCCCGCGCGAGTCCAATGGCTTGTCCCCCCAGTGGTCACGCGCAGCGCGTGGCGTTTTGTCGCGATCGGCTAAAGCCCCTGTGTACTGGTCGTCGCCGGCCAAAGGAGTGACCTCTCAGATGATGACGCACCGTCTTCTCGCTGTCGCATTCGCGTTGGCGGCCTGTGCCGCCGCTCTCATCTTCGAGCCAGCAGCGCGGGGTGCGGACGTCGTCAATCCTGACGAAGCGCTCGTCGAGAAGCTCGAGTCCACGAGGACATCGGTGGACTACGCCCCGGAAGACCTGGTCAAGGTCGTCGAGCAGCTCCGCACCCAGCACGGTCTCAATGTGCAGATTGCCTGGGGCGTCCTGGACGCGGCAGGTGTGCGGAAGGACAAGCGGATCGAGCTCCGCCTCGCCGACGTGTCGCTCTCCGTGCTGCTCGACAACATCGTGCGCGAGATTGACCCGAGCGGCGACGGTGAACTGGGTTGGGCTGTCGATCGTGGTGTTGTCGTCATCACGCAACACTCCGCGATGCAACGGCAGGCGATCCTGAAGGCCTACGACGTGCGCGATCTGCTTCAGAGCGGGTACTCGATCCGGCGGTTTGCGAACACGCCAGCTCTGGGCCTCGCCACCACTGGCAAGGAGTGGGTCGGTGGCGAGAAGGCGGCGGGATTCGGAGGGGGCGGGAGCGGGAGCGGCGGGTCCACCTTTGGCGAGCCGAGTGACGGGGGCGTGCCGACGCGCATGGAAAAGATCGATGCGCTGGCCCAGCTCATCATGGAGCAGGTGGACGCGGAGTCGTGGAAGGAGAACGCCGGCGCACTGAGTTCGATGAACGAGCGCGACGGCGTGCTGCTCGTGCGAACATCTCTCAAAAACCATGTCGACATCCGTTCCCTGCTCGAACTGCTTCGCTCGGTGCGACCGGTCGGGTTGCAGGTCGATGTCGCGATCGTGCGGGTGGCGCCGCAGCGCGCTGCGAGCATTCGCGAACGGGCCGGCGAGCGATTCCCGGTCATCGATGGTCAAGTCGCGGACGAGCTCGCCTTTCAGGATGTCGTCGACGGCGTCCTCTTCCGCAGCACCGTCGGCACGCGCAACGGCGAGGCCGCGTGGATCTCCGATGTCACGCAGGTCGACATCATCGCCGGTCAGCGCGCGATCGTCGCCCAGCAGTCGTCGGAGAAGACGCCGATCGTCGGTCAGGTGCACAGCGGTCTCGAAGTCATCGCGCTGCCGCTCTTCGATGTCGACGGCACAAGCGCCACGGTCGACGTGCAGATGGCATGGAAGCCCGTGGTCGAGGTCATGCCGGCGCCGCAAGGCGAAACCGGCATCGGCGCGGTCGATCGCACACGGCAGCGCATGCGGACCGTCTCGTCGCAATCGCGCTGCAAGCTCGGCGAGGCCATCGTGATGTCGATTCCGGCAACGCCGACGGACGGCGGCGCGAGTGTGGCGCACGATGACTGGCTGATCGTGCGCGTCCGCGCCGGAAATTCACGCGTTGCCAAATGCTAGAATCCGCTCCCCCCGCGTCGTCGGAGGTGGGCGATTATTGATTTACACGCTACAAAAGCACGCATCAAATGGAAACGAAGCACTACGACCTCATCGTCATCGGTGGTGGACCGGCCGGGTATGTCGGAGCGATCCGCGCCGCGCAAATGGGGATGAAAGTGGCCTGCGTCGAGCGCAACAAGCTCGGCGGCGTGTGCCTCAACTGGGGATGCATTCCCACGAAAGCACTGCTGCACAATGCGGAGCTCTACGTCGAGGCGATCAAGCACGGGAAGGAATGGGGTCTGGAGGTCGATCCCGCCACCAAGGTGAACTGGGAGAAGGTCATCGGCCGCAGTCGGACCATCACTGGCCAGCTGAATTCAGGCGTCGGGTTTCTCTTCAAGAAGAACAAGATTGACCACGTCGAAGGCCATGCCCGCATCGTGAGCGGCACAACGGCATCTGGTCCGTGCAAGGTGGAGGTTCTCCAGGCCGATGCCGACTACTACAAGGGCACGGGCACGAAAGTCCTCGGCACGCTCACGGCCGATCGGATTCTCATTGCGACTGGCGCAGCGCCGCGTCAGCTGCCCTTTGCTCCGAATGACGGCAGAACCATCATCTCGAGCTACGAAGCACTCACCCTGCCGAAGCGCCCGAACAAAATGGTGATCGTCGGCTCGGGCGCGATCGGGATGGAGTTCGCGTACTTCTACAACGCGTTTGGCACCGACGTCACCGTCATCGAAATGGTGGACCGCATACTTCCGCTTGAGGATGACGATGTGTCGAAGGCTGCGAAGCGGACTTTCGAGAAGCAGGGGATGAAGTTTTTCGTCGATCACACCACGAACAAGATCGAGAAGAAAAAGGACGGCACCGCCACCGTGACCGTCGTCTCGACCACGGACGAGAAGGCCACGCAAACGATCGATTGTGACGTGGTGCTGGTCGCGATCGGTGTGCAGGGCCGATTTGACGGACTCTTCGGGCCGGGCGTCAGTCCGCGCATCGAAAAGGGTCACATCTGGACTGACTACAAGGAGAAGCCTGAGCCGACGTACGCGACGAGCATCCCCGGCATCTACGCCGTCGGCGACGTCATGGGTCCCCCATGGCTCGCGCACGTCGCCATGGAAGAAGCCGTCACGTGCGTCGAGCGCATCAAGGGGCATCACACACTGGGGCTCGACTACAGCGCGATTCCAGGCTGCACGTACACCAATCCGCAGATTGCGTCGATCGGCATGACCGAGCGCGACGCGAAGGCCAAAGGGCTGCAGTACACCGTCGGCACATACCAGCTGAAGGCGCACGGCAAGGCCATCGCAGTCGGCGCAACGGAAGGGCTCGTCAAGATCATCGCCAGCAAGCCGTACGGTGAGATCCTGGGCGCGCACATCTTCGGCGAAGACGCGAGCGAACTGATCGCCGAGATGGGACTTGCGAAGCGACTCGAAGCAACGGCCGAGGACATCATCTCGACCGTGCATGCACACCCGACGATGGCCGAAGCGATCCACGAGGCGGCGCTGGGAACGGAAGGCCGCATCGTGCATGCGTGAATTTGAAGTCAGAAGGAAGAAGGAGGAAGGATGACCGAAAAGGAACTCCGACCGCAAAGCGGTTGGCCGATGCTGACGGTGCTGCTGCTCGGGGCGCTCGTCGTCGCTCCCATGTTCTGCATCCTGCCCGCAATGATCGGCGCGAGCGACAAGGCGACCGGGTTGCTCGTGTTTGTCGGCGTCGTGCTGGAGGTCGCCGTCCTCATCACGATGCGCGGGCTCACCGTCGTGAATCCGAACGACGCGCGGGCGCTCGTGCTCTTTGGCGACTATCACGGCACCATCCGTCGTGAGGGCTTCTACTTCGTCAACCCGTTTTATTCGAAGAAGCGAGTCTCGCTGCGAGCCCGCACATTCGAGACCGGTGAACATCACGTCGCCGAAATCAAAGATCAGCAGGGGCGCGTGACGAGTCCCTCGTCGCGCTCGCGTCATCCCGCCAAGGTCAATGATCGTGACGGGAACCCGATCGAGATCGGCGCAGTCGTCGTGTGGCAGGTGACGAACACCGCCGACGCGCTGTTTGAAGTGGATAACTATCTCGAATACGTCCGCGTGCAGAGCGAAGCCGCCTTGCGCAGTCTCGCGAGCGAGTACTGCTATGACGCTCCCCCCGACGGTGCGGATGACTCGACGGTTTCGCTCCGCGGCAACACGGCGCGCGTCAGCGAGCATCTCCGGCAGGAACTGCACGAGCGGCTCCACAAGGCCGGTGTCGAAGTGCTCGAAGCCCGCATCAGCTATCTCGCGTATGCGCCCGAGATCGCGGCGGTGATGCTCCGCCGCCAACAGGCGACCGCGATCATCGCCGCCCGTCAGAAGATCGTCGAAGGGGCGGTCAGCATGGTCGATATGGCTCTGCACGCAATCAAGGAGCGCGGCATCGTCGAGCTGACTGCCGACCAGAAGGCCCAAGTCATAGGGAACCTGCTCGTAGTGCTGTGCGCCGACCAGTCGGCACAGCCCATGATCAATGCCGGGATCTGAAAGCCGCTGATCCCAGGGGGCCCCCGGCGACTTCTCACGTGTTTTTAAGTTTGGCGCTCGTGCCTCGCACCTATGTCGCTAAATTGTGGACTAGATTGTGCACTTGATCTTCGCTGGCGACCCCGTTCGGCGGGAGGCACCAATGAGTAATGCAACGACCATCTCGGCTTGTGGGGCCGCTTCCGATTTTGAAGCGATCTACCGCGCAGCGGCGCAGGGCACCGCCACGCCTCCTTGGGACGACGGCCGTCCCAATCCGCTGTTTCTCTCATGGCTTGATCGCGGTGCCCGAGACATCGTGCGCCCCGGCGCGCGCATCGCGGTCGTCGGATGTGGCCACGGTCACGATGCACGCGCACTTTTGGCGCGCGGCTACGACGTCACCGCGTTCGATGTCAGTCCGACAGCCATCGAGACCTCCAGGCGTCTGCACGCCGACTGGTCCGAAGCGTTTCACACCGCCGACCTCTTCGCACTGCCGACCCGATGGCAGCGCCGATTCGATCTTGTGGTCGAGATCTACACCATCCAGTCCCTGCCACCAGAATCGCGTCAGCAGAGCATGTCCGCGATCCAGTCGCTGCTGCATCCCCATGGCGCCGTCTTCCTGCTGGCCCGCGCCTGCGAGCAGCCGGCGCGCAATGACGAGGGTCCACCCTGGCCGCTCACGCTCGATGAGCTGCGCGAGCTGACGTCCGCATCCGGGCTTGAAGCGTCTGACGGCATTGAACTGCTGATTGACGACGAGGCGCCGTCCAAGCGCCGGATGCGCACGATTCTCCGCCGCGTTGCGGGTGGCGCGTAACGAACCCGTGAAGCTGCGCGATCGACTTTGGAAAGCCAACCGCCGGATCTTCGTCACTGCTGACACGCACTTCGGCGACGAGGCAGCGCGCGTCAAGTTTCAGCGGCCGTTTCCTGACGTAGAGGCCACGGACGACGCGATGATCGATGCGATCAACGAGCGCGTCGGTGCAGACGATGCACTCCTGCACCTCGGTGATTTCTTCGGCCGGTCAGAGTGGTCAAAGTCCGAACGCAGCGACGCCAAGCGACTGCGGGCACGCATCGCCTGCCGCACGATCATGCTGATTCGTGGCAACCTCGACCCCGACAAGAGCGACTGGTTCGACGAAATGTTTGCATCGGTCGACGACATTCTTGCATGGAAGGGCTGGCCCGACGGCGGCGCTCTGCGCGTCGTCGCCTGTCACTATCCCATGCGGCAGTGGCAGGGGTGGCCCGGTGGTGCGCTGCACCTCTACGGCCACGTGCACGGCACGCTGGCCGAGGTGGATCGTTCAACGGACGTCGGCGTCGACTGCTGGGGCTTTCGACCGATCGAACTCGCGCCGCTGCTCACCATGCTTGCGGCGCGCCCGGTTGCGACTCCCGAATCGTGGCCGCGCGGACAGCCTATTCGCGATGCTCTCTGACGTTTCCAACACCGTTTCTGCACGCCATCTCGCGCCCCGCTGGTTCGCGATGTCGCGCGTCGCGCTGTGGCTGTGGTGCATTGGCCTCGCGCTCACAGCGTGCTGCTTTGTGGCGTGGTTCGTCATGCATCTGCCGGTCGCACCGGTCATCCGGGGGCTTACTGCGCCCTTCTATGAGCCGCCTCTTCTCGCCGTCGGCCTCGTTCTTCTCGGCGCCGGCTTCGTGGCGTGGGCGCGGGCATGGGCGCGGTCATGGCGGTCCGCGCAGCGCACGTTGCCGCTGCTCGCGCTGCTGCTGGGCATCGCCATGATCGCTGTCACCGGGTATCGCGAGCTGCGCGCGGGCGCGGCGACGATTCCGCAGATTCCGCACGCGCTCATCGGCGTCGGCGCCGTGACGCTGCTCGTCCTCGGTCTGTATCGCTCGTCGTCCGCGTTCGTCACCCTTGCAGACGCGGTCGGTCTTTCGAAGCCTGAACGCAGGATGGGGCGTGTCGTGCGCTTCATTGCCTACGCCGCACTCGCGGTTGGCGTGCTCGTGCCATTTGCGCCGCGTTTTTTTGGCGACACCACGCCGCGCGATTGCGCCGTCCGCGTTGCCGCGACTGGAGCGCTCGTCTTCGCGATCCCGCTCGCCGCTGCGGCGATCCTCGCACTGTGGAGCGTGTTTTGGACAGGTCGGCGGCGATCACTCGTAGTGCACTGTCTGCAATGCGGCTATCCGCGGCCGTCCGCCGCGCGATGCCCTGAATGCGGCGTGCGGGGCACCGGTCCCGGCGGGTCCGTATAGTGCGTCCCCTCAATGCCGCCTCAGGACCCCACCACTCCCCGCGAACACGCGATCGATATTCGCGTCCGCTATTGCGAATGTGACCCGATGGGCGTGGCGCACCACAGTGTGTTCGCGGTCTGGTTCGAGATGGGCCGCACTGAGCTGCTCCGACAGACCGGCCAGGCCTACCGCGACCTCGAGGCCGAAGGCGTGCTGCTCGCGGTCGTTTCGTTGCAGGTCAAATTCAGACTGCCTGCCCGCTACGACGACGTGCTCACACTCACGACGCGTCTCGTGAAGACGGGCCACGTCAAGATCGAACACGATTACGAACTGCGGCGCGGCAGCGACGTGCTGGCCACCGCATCGACCACACTTGCGTGCCTTGACCGCGATGGCCGTGCCCGGGCTCTCCCCGCGGACCTGAGCGAATGGCCCGCCCTCATCAGCGAGAAAACTGCGTAAACGATGGCACTTGTTCGAATCGCCAACCTTGTCGGCGGCTATGGCGGCCCGCCTCTGCTGAACCACATCGATCTGACGATCGAGCGGAATGACCGCATCGCGATCGTCGGCCGCAACGGCGCAGGCAAGAGCACGCTGCTCAAGATTCTGAGCGGCGATGTCAAACCCGACTCCGGCGAGCTCTGGCGCGAGCCAGGTCTGAAGGTCGCGACGCTCCTTCAGCAGGTGCCGATCTCGCTCGACGGAACGGTCTTCGACATCGTCGCCAGCGGACTCGGTCCAGCCGGTCTCGCACTTGCTGACTTCCACCGCGCCCAGCACGACAACGACGACGATGCACTGCATGCCGCGCAGGAGACGCTCGATCACACGGGCGGCTGGTCGAAGCTGTCCAATGTCGAATCGACCATCATGCGGCTGGCGCTCGATCCTGATTCGCGCATCGACGAACTGTCCGCAGGATTGAAGCGCCGCGCCATGCTTGGCCGCGCACTCGTGCTCGAGCCCGATCTGCTGCTGCTCGATGAACCGACGAACCATCTGGACATCGCGAGCATCGGCTGGCTGGAAGACTTTTTGCTGAAGTGGAACGGCGCGCTGCTCTTCGTCACCCACGATCGTCGCTTTCTCGACCGTCTCGCCACGCGCATCATCGAAGTCGACCGCGGCAATCTGCGCGGCTGGGCCTGCAACTATGCGACGTTTCTTGAGCGGCGCGAAGCGGAGCTGGAAGCGGAAGTGAAGCAGAACGCGCTGTTCGACAAGCGGCTCGCCGCCGAAGAAGTGTGGATCCGTACCGGGATTCAGGCGCGGCGCACGCGCAACGAAGGACGCGTTCGCGCACTCGAATCGCTGCGCAACGAACGCAGTCAGCGGCGCGAGCGACAGGGCAATGTCCGCTTCTCCGTGCAGAGTGGCGAGCGCAGCGGACAGTTGGTCGTCGAGGCGCTGAACATTTCGTTCACATACCCGGATGGTCCTCCGATCGTGAACGACCTCTCGGTCAACGTGATGCGCGGGGATCGCATCGGCATCGTCGGCAGCAACGGCGCCGGCAAGACCACGCTGATCCGGCTGCTGCTCAGCGAGCTCGCGCCGACCAGCGGCACTGTCAAACTCGGCACCAAACTCGAGGTCGGCTACTTTGATCAGCTGCACGCCGGGCTCGACGAGAAGGCGAGCGTGCAGCAGAATCTCACCGGCGCCGACACGATGGATGTCGGTGGCCGTCCGCGCCACGTGATTGGCTACCTGCAGGATTTTCTGTTCACACCGGACCGCGCGCGCTCGCCGGTCGCGCTTCTCTCCGGCGGCGAGCGCAATCGGCTGCTGCTTGCGAAACTCTTCGCACGGCCCGCGAATCTGCTCGTATTGGACGAACCGACGAACGACCTGGACGCGGAAACGCTCGAACTTCTGGAAGAGCTCGTCGCCGAGTTCGCCGGCACGATTCTCGTCGTGAGTCACGATCGTGAGTTCCTGAACCGCACCGTGACCAGCATGCTTGTCTTCGAAGGTGAAGGAGTGGTGAAGGAATACGCCGGCGGGTTCGATGATTACGTCCGCGTGTCAGGACGCAGTGCGCCGCCGACCATTGATCGCCGTGAGCTGGTGCTGCAGGTTGATGCAGCGCCCGCGAAGCCGGCCGCCGTCGCGGCGCAGGCCCCGCAGCCCAAGCCGCGCAAGCTGTCGGCGAAGGAGTCGGGCGAACTGAGCCGGTTGCCCGCAACGATCGAGCGGCTGGAGAAGGAGCAGCTTGAAATCGAGGCGCGCATGGCCTCGCCGGGCTTCTACCAATCGCCGCCTGCAGAGATCACGAAGGCCGCCGAACGGCTCGACGCAATCGGCCGCGAGATCCAGGTCGCATTCACGCGATGGACGGAACTGGACCGCTGCCGGACGTAATGCGTGCGTCAATCGTGGGCGCAGACGACGCGGATCTTTGTCACGTTCGTCCCGCTCTGCGTGGAGCGTGCACAGAGGTCGCGCTCGCCGCCGGTGCGCAGGAATCGGTCGAGCGCGTACTGCGCCGAGGCGGATCGCGTCTCGATCGTGAGCACGCTGCCGCGCACACCGAGCAGCGTGCACTCGGGAAGGATCACGCCCGGCACGATCGCTTCGAATGCTTCCGTGAGGCAGCCGAGTGACTTGGACGCACGCGTCTGATCGCGAAGGAACTGCTTAACGAACGGCGCGATCGTGACGTCGCGGTCACGCGGACCGCGCCACGCCTTGAGGCGCTCAAATCGTCGCAGGGCCAGTTCGTCTCGTCGGTCCACAGGTGCACTGTACGAGGGGGGCCCTGTTCCTCGGCGCGCATCTTTCCGAGGTATTCTGGTCTCACCATGACCGCGATCCGGCTCGAACGCGTCCGCAAGACCTATGGAGAGACTGTCGCGGTTGCAGATGTGAATCTCGAGCTGACCAGCGGAGAGCTGACGTTTCTGCTGGGACCGTCCGGGTGCGGCAAGACGACGCTGCTGCGAATGATCGCGGGCTTTATCGATCCAACAGCGGGCCGGATCTGCTTCGACGGCAGGGACGTCAGTACGGTTCCGGCGAACAAGCGCAATACCGGCATGGTGTTTCAAAGCTATGCCCTGTGGCCCCACATGACCGTCGCCGAGAACGTCGCATTCGGCCTCGAGGTCCGGAAATTGCCAAAGGCCCAGGTGACTCCGAAGGTCGCCCAGGCACTCGACATGGTGAAAATGGGACACCTCGGGGCCCGCAGACCCACCGAGCTCTCCGGGGGTCAGCAGCAGCGCGTGGCGCTGGCTCGCGCGCTGGTGTTTCAGCCCAGCGTTCTCCTGCTCGACGAGCCGCTGTCGAACCTCGACGCCAAGTTGCGCCTCGAGATGCGCACGGAGATCCGACGGATCGTGAGCGAAACCCGCATCACCGCCGTCTACGTCACGCACGATCAGGAAGAGGCGCTGTCCGTCGCAGACTCGATGGTCGTGCTGAAGGACGGCCTGGTGATGCAGCACGGCCGCCCGAGCGATCTGTATCGACGACCTGAAACGCGCTTTGTCGCGGACTTTCTTGGCGAAACGAATTTTGTGACGGGAACGGTGGCTGCGGTTCGCGGCGAGGAGATCGACGTCGACACTCCGTTTGGGCGCATCGCTGCGCGAGGTCTGACGCCGAAGTCGAAGCGCGACGGTTCGGTGACGCTCTCCATGCGGCCGGAAGCACTGACGCTCGCGACCGGTCCGAACACGATCGCCGCGCGGCGTGCAGCGTCGATGTATCTCGGCAAGGCTGCCCAGCATCGCCTGACAGCGGCCAACAACGTCGAGCTGAAAGTCCTTGAAATGAATCCGCGGGAGATTCCCAAGGCGGGCGAGGTCGTCACACTCTCGATCGATCCGCAGGATGTCGTCGTGCTGGCCGATTGAGGACCGCGCCTCGCGTACGATGCGCGGCCTATGCCCGTCACTTTTCGCCGCGCTCAGCTCGCCAACGGTCTGCAGATCGTGGGCGAGACCGACCCGACTGCCCATTCGTCCTCAGTGGGGTTCTTTTTTCGCACCGGCGCCCGCGATGAATCATCACGCCTGATGGGTGTGAGCCACTTCCTTGAGCACATGATGTTCAAAGGAACCGCGAAGCGCAACGCTCAGCAGGTGAACAACGATTTTGACGCGATCGGTGCGAGCCACAACGCGTACACGACAGCGGAAATGACGGCGTATTACGCGCACGTTCTTCCAGAGCATCTCGACAGCGCCACCGAGATCCTCTCGGACATCCTGCGGCCATCGCTCCGCGTGGAAGACTTCAATGAAGAGCGCGGCGTGATTCTTGAAGAGATCGCGATGTACGAGGACCAGCCGTTCTGGATGCTGTACGAACGGTCGATGGAGCTGTTCTACGGCGATCATCCGCTCGCACATCGTGTGCTCGGGACGAAAGAGACCATTGCGCGGCTCGAGCGCGACGAGATGGCGTCATACTTTCATGATCGATATTCAGCGGACAACACCACCGTCGCGATTGCCGGGCGGGTCGACTTCGATCAGTTTGCCGATCGCCTTCAGCAGCTGTGCGGACAGTGGGAAGCCACGAAGCCTGTGCGAGTCCATCAGCAATGGAACGTCGTCGATCGCGACGAAACGCTGCGCGCCAAAAACGCGACGCGCCACTACCTCCTCATGGCCATGCCCGCGCCGCACATCAACGATCCGCAGCGCTACGAAGCCACAATGCTCGCGCATGTTCTGGGCGATGCAGACGGCTCGCGGTTTCATTGGTCGCTGATTGAGACCGGCATTGCCGAAGAAGCGAGCGCCCAGTACGACGGCCGTGACGGTGTCGGCGAGTTTCTCGTTTCAGCTGTCTGCGATCCGAAGGACGCGGAGCGAGTCGAGACGATCTGCCTGCGCGAGCTCGCAGGCGTTCTTGAAGGACTGACCGACGATGACCTGCTGCGGGCGCGGAGCAAGATCGCCACGAGCGTCACGCTCGCCGGCGAACGGCCGTCAGGTCGCATGAATCGACTCGGAACGATCTTCGCCTACAACGGCGAGTATGTGCCGCTCGAGCAGGAGCTCGCGCGGATCGAGGCAGTGACGATCGAACAGCTTCGGCAATACACGGAGCGCTGGCCACTGACACCGCGCATGACAGCGCGGCTCCTGCCGCTGGCTTGAGCGATGGGCTTGCTTGAGCACTCCGCTGCGGGGTTCGAAGCGGGGCTCCTCACGCGGCCTTGGCAGCGACATCCTTGCGGAACAGCACAACCTTGTTCTTCTGCTGCTGCGCGGTGGACACGGCGCACATTGCCGCCTTCAGCAATTCGTCGCGGGTCGCAACGCCGCTCGACGCGCGCACACCCGCATCGCCCTCGCAGATCGCGACTCCGCAGCTTGCGGTGATCTTGACCGCGGCGGTGGCACTCGTGCCGCCGACTCGCACGACCGATTCGGCAACCTTCGCGCGAGTCGCCTCTGCGACGCGACACAGCTGCTCGAGGTCGACCTTCGGCAGGAGCGCGATGACCGCGACTCCCACGAAGCGGTAGGCACGGCCGAAGCGGCCGGTGCATTGACTCAGCGACTCCGCGACGAATCGCAGCGCCGCATCACCACCGCTGACACCGTACTTTTCGTTCGTCTGCTTGCCATCATCGAGAGCCGCGACGATGACGCCGATGCCCGTGCCGGTGACGCTGCCACCGCTGCTCGACTGCTGGAACGCGCCTTCGATGTCGCGAAGGAACACGGTCTTATCCGGCAGTCCGGTGACCGGGTCGGTCTGCTCGCGACAATCCGCTTCAAGCACGTCGTCGAGATCAACCGTGGGGAGCGCCTGCTCGTCGCGGGCACGCGCGGCGTGCTCCAGAATCGCGTCGATGTCGGGTGACGCGCCGACGTTCAGTCCGAACATGCGCGCCATGTCCTGGGCCTTGTCGGCGAACACCTGCAGCAGCGATGCGGGGATGTTTCCTTTGATATCAAACCACTCAAACGCACAGTTGCGGAACTGGGTCATGGCTTCGTACGGCCTTGGTGTTTCGCCCATGACAATGGCTGTCGCCATGCCCGCGAGCTCCACCGTCCGCGCGATCTGCATCGTGGCGAGCGACGCTCGCTCACTGTCGTGGTGAAAACGGACAGCCTCGATGACGCTCTCCGGGAAACGCCAGCGCCTGGTCATCTCGCCCGCGACGGTGGCGTGGTCCACTTCCATCGCCTTCCGCTCCATGGATACGAGCCGACGATGGTCCTTGCCGACGGCGTCCACAATCTGGAGATAGCGGTCGCCATACGCACGCCACAGCGCCACCATGCCGACGTCCTGAACGAGCGCGGCGACAAATGCTTCTTCGGGATCGCAGCGGCGCGTCAGCGTCGCGAGATGCCGCGCCGACGCGGCCGTGTATATGCAGCGCCGCCAGTAGGTCATGAAATCAAAGCCGATGTCCTGTTCGCCGCCGCCGTCCATGGACTTCGCGAGCGAGAATCCGAGCACGAGTCCCTTTACCGTCTGCAGTCCAAGCAGCGCGATCGCCTGCTGAATCGAGCCGCATCGGCGCGAGAGCGCGTAGAACGAGCTATTGATCGTGCGGAGCACCTTCGTCGCAATCGCCTGGTCGTTCTCGATGACCGACGCGACCTGCCGAAGCTGCACATCGGGCCGGTTTGTCAGCTCGAGCACCTTCAGGGCGACGGCCGGCAACGTTGGCAGATTGGGGGCGGCAAACACTTTCTCGAGCGCGGCGTTATTCATGTTTTCCCTGCGAACCGGATCGGTGATGCGTGTCAGCGCCGGACAGCCGGCGCTCCCTCGACACACTCCAGTCACATCGACTGTTCCGGATGTGCAATTGAGCGCAACGACGGCGCCTGAGTCAAATACCCCACAGACGGGCACCCCACGTGCGAAGCGGAATCCGACGTGCGCGTTCACAGTTCTGGAAATAACGCGCGCATGGTGCCGAGCGGCGCTCCCACTATGTGCCGCAGATACGCCGCAAGCAGCCGATTCCCGCGCGCAACGCTGTCTTTCGGCGCGGCATCGAGATGCGCAAACATGGCCGACGCTTCGCGCCCACGTCCCCCTTGGCGGTGCGCGTCGACGAGCTCCGCCGTGCGAACCAGGAACTCCACCGTCGAGCGGCGAACTTTCCAGCCGCCGTTTCCTGGCGCCACGGAAAAGCTCCCGGTGTCTGCGATGAACGAAACAGTTACCGGCGCGCCGTCGTCCAGATCTAGCCGTGGGCGATATCCGAGGTCCTCAAGCAGCATCCACTGAAACGTGAGTGCCGCGAGGTGCGGTGATCGACCCGATTCGATCGCGTCGAGGCCTTCGATTATCGCGTCGAACACTGACGGATGCGGATCACCGGCGGCGAGCAGTCGCTGCACCAGGTCGGCCATGTAATACGCCACCTGATTCGCGGCAAGATCGATCCGCAGTGATCGCCACGTCCGCTGCAGCGACCAGTCCGTCAGCGTCGAGAGTTCCCTTCCGGGCTTCACGATGGCAACGACTTCGCCGCACGTGAGCAGATCGATTCCGCCCGAGAATCGGCCGCCGGCGCGTTTCGCGCCTTTCGCAAGACCGCGCATGATTCCCGAGCTGCGGCACAGCAGACTCACCGTCTGGCTCGTCTCCGAGAAGTCCCAATGGCGAATGCAGATCGCTCGATCGGTGAGATGCGGCACACCGAGATTATGCCGCCTCCCCGGCGTCCACGTTGCCCGCGGTCCGCGTCCGTTCGAGCCAGCGGCGACATGTCGCAATGAGCATCTCGCGGTCGATCGGCTTGCAGGAGACATCATTGCATCCCACGGCGAGACAACGGTCGTGCTCGTCGCTCCCGGACGCCGCCGACGAGAGGGCGATGATCGGCCCGCGCCACCCCCGGGCCCGCAACGCCGCCGTCGCCTGAAAACCATCAAGATCCGGCATGCGCAAGTCCATCAACACGAGGTCGAAGGCCATCGCGGTCGGCATGGCCTGCAGCACGCGATCGACGGCGATCCGACCGTTCAGAGCGATCTCGACGTGCGCGCCGGCGTGACGCAGGTGAAACGTCATCAGCTGCTGATTGTCCGGACTGTCCTCAGCAAGCAGGATGCGCCCCTGGAGCGGCTGTGCCCCCGTCCGTTCGGCGACCGGCTTGGCACGCAGCGCGTCGAGTCGATTGATGAGCGGCACGCCCGCGAGCGATCCCGTCGCGACGGTCACTGTGAACGTGCTCCCTCGGCCCGGCTCGCTCGTGACGACCACATCCCCGCCAAGCAGTCGTGCGAGCCTCCTGCTGATCGCAAGACCCAGACCCGTTCCGCCGAATCGCCGCGCGGTGGAGCGATTCGCCTGCGTAAATGGATGAAACAGCGTTGCAAGCGCGTGGGCGCTGATGCCGATGCCGGTATCGCGCACCGCGAACTGAAGCTGCGGCTGCGCTGCGTCCGAGGCCGTGACCATCGAAACGCGCACGCTGACCGTGCCAGACTCGGTGAACTTCACCGCATTGCCGATGAGGTTGATCAGGATCTGTCGTAAGCGCGTGGGGTCGGACTGGATCGATATCGGCAGCGGTCCATCGCAATCCGTCTCGATGCGGATTCCCTTTGCGTTGGCTCGATCCCGCAGCATCGCGGTCGCGTCGGCGAGCACCTGGAGCGGCAGCGTCTCAATCGCTTCGACTCGCTCGGCGCCGGCTTCGATCTTCGAGAAGTCGAGCACGTTGTTGACGAGAGCAAGGAGATGCTCGCCCGAGCGACGGATCGTCTCGGCGTGCTCGCGCCGCTGTGCCTCGGTCGATCGACCGCTCGCGACCATGTCGGCAAAACCGAAGATGCCCGTCATCGGCGCCCGCAGTTCGTGGCTGAGCGTCGCGAGGAAGTCGATCGTGGTCCGCGCGGTGGACTCGGCCTGCTCGCGCGCGTGCTCGAGTGCAACGTTCTTCTGTTGCAGGTCACTGAGAAGTCGATCGCGCGCGCCATTGCAACACCGCAGCGACGGCAAGCATGGCGGCGACAATGACCAAGGTAGTCACCACTGGACCGTTCGTGCCCGCAAGACGCAACGCGACAATCATGACGCCCGCTTCGCCCACGAGCGCGAGCGCGAGCCAGTGATTCGCGCGGAACGGCCGATTCATGCGGACTTGCGCAGATAGGGGGCGTTCACCGTCGGGGCGCGCTCCACGCGATTGCGTCCGCTCTGTTTCGCCGCGTACAGCGCCTGGTCAGCCGCTTCCACCAGGGAACGCGGCAATGTGTTCGCGGCAATGCATGAGAGGTCCGCAACACCGAAGCTCGCAGTGACGCGCAGATCCGCGTGTCGAAGAAAACGCTCCGCGGCCAGACGTTCGCGCAATCGCTCCGCCACTTCGTGGGCTTCGTCGAGCGATCCGTTGGGGAGAATGACGCCGAATTCCTCGCCGCCGTATCGGCACGCGACGTCACTCACGCGTCCGCTCGAGAGGATCTTCGCGAAACGCTCAAGCACCAGATCACCGAATGGATGGCCGTAGTTGTCGTTCAACGATTTGAACTGATCGAGATCCGCGAGCACAAGTGCCAGCGGCTGCCCGTGACGAATGCTCTCTGAAAACTCGCTCTCCAGCCGTGAATCGAAATGCTTGCGATTCCACAGTCCTGTGAGACCGTCGATCTGCGCCTTGACGGCCAGCATCCTCATCGCGCTCTGAAGCCGCAGGGTCGAGCGCACACGTGCAATCAGTTCGATGACTTCGAATGGTTTCGGAATGAAATCCACGGCACCGAGATCGAGCCCGCGGACCCGGTCCACTGACTCGCTGAATGCCGAGATGAAGATGACGGCGATGTCGCGCGTTTTGTTATCGGCTTTCAGCGCCTGGAGCACCTGAAAGCCAGTCATGTCCCCGAGCTCGATGTCGAGCAGGATGACTTCCGGCTTCAAGTCCTTGGCGAGCTGGAGACCCTCGACACCGCTGTGCGCTGAGTGCAGTTCAAGCTCCTCGTGCTGGAGCCGAACATTCAGAATCTTGTGGATCAGCTTGGAGTCGTCGATCGCGAGCAGTCGCGGCAGACGTTCGATGGGTTGGGTCGAGTTCAATTCCATCAAAGGGATGCTCCACCAAAGTCCTGCGGGTGACTTTCACTCCGCAGCTGCCCGGCACCTCACGGTCCGCCCACACAACACCAACCAGGGAACGCGACTCACCTCACGGCGCCCGGTGGTTGTGCCGCAGCTCGGCACCGCCGGAGCAGCTCCTCGACCTTGTCCTGCACGGCTGCAACGTCCGCTTCGGCTGCGAGCAGTTCCCGCTCGACGTCCCCCGCCGCGCTTCCGATGGTCGGGAAGCCGTAGCCCCCCGCTGCACCTTTGAGTTGATGTGCAAGCGTCTTGAGCTGACACCGGTCCTGGCGTTCACATGCGAGCCGGATTGCGTCAATGCGCTCCGTCAGGTCATTGACGAAGAACTCGACGATCTCGCGCATGGCGGGATCGTCAGCGAATTCGCTGCGCAGCATTCCCCCGGGCGATGGGAGTTCCCCCGGGCGTTTCGCGCCGAGATCATCCCCTTGCACACCGTCACGGCTTGATTGCTGACCATGCATGGCAATACTCATCGACCCGATGCCAGCTGATCTTCGATCGGAGTTTGCCGGACCGGATTCTGCTGCCGTCGCAGGTCCCAACGCATCTGTTGTTATCGCACGATCGGCAGTGGCAGACGATCTTTCGTACGATCGCACGCGTTCTTTGAAGCCCTGACGGGCGAAAGCACCGTCACAGGAGCATTTCCGTGATTCCGAGCATGCCGCCCCGTGAAGGGCAGTTGGGTTTTTTGTACCTGCCGCCATTCCGCGTGCAGGGAATCAGCGTCGCCGGCGAGCAGACGGTGATTCAGGTCCCGGAACTCGATATTTGCTTTGACATGGGGCAGTGCACGCGAGCGTCCCTCGCTGCGCAGATCGTCGCGTTGTCGCATGCGCACATGGATCATCTGGGCGGACTGCCGTATTGGTTCAGCCAACGGCAGTTCCAGAAGATCGGCACTGGTCGTTGCGTCTGTCATCCGCGCGTCGCCGAGCCGCTTCGCGCGATGATGCGTTCGTGGGTGGATCTTGAACTGCAGCGCACTCCGCACGAGATCGAAGCGATGGAGCCCGAGCAGGAAATCGAGATCAAGAAGAACAACATCTTTCTGCGGGCGATCGAGACGAGTCATACATCACCAAGCCTCGCCTTCGCCGTCATTGAGCGACGCAGCAAGCTGAAGGATGAATTTCGCGATTTTCCGCAGGAACAGTTGCGTGAACTGAAGTCACGCGGCGTGGAACTGACCCGCACAGTGGAGATTCCGCTCGTCGCATACACCGGGGACACCGAGCCTGGTCCGTACCTTTTTCGAGAAGAATTCGTCTCGGCGAAGGTGGTCATCAGCGAGTGCACGTTCTTCGAAGCCGATCATCGTTCACGCGCGAAGATCGGCAAGCATCTGCACATCAACGATGTCGCGTCACTGCTTCGCGTCTGGAAAGCCGAGAGTGTCGTGCTTGTGCACGTCTCGCGGCGCACCGCAATCCCGTTCGCGCGGGAATGCATCGCAGCAATTGACGACGGCGCGCAGGCTTCGCGCGTGCACCTGCTGATGGATCATCGCTCGAACAGACAGCGGTACGATCGTCAAGTGGCGGATGCCGGAGGTGCGGCAGAAAATGTTGGAAATGCCGCGGCAGAACGCACCCATGCTATCGAAGCAGGTATCGACGACAACATCGAGAATCGCGGGCTCAGTGGTTGACGCACGCAGAGGGGCGCACTACATTCAGCCCATCGTTGCGTTGCTGATCGCGGACAGGTCTTCGATCGGACACAACGGCACTTGAACAGACCATCCACCCGTCGAGACCTGTCTTGAGACCATCTTGAGACGAGTCTCGATCCATGCCTTCGCCCCCAAAAGTTGTAGCTCGCTGCCCCCTGTTGCCTCGTTTATGCAAGAGGCTGCACCCTTTCGACGACCGCGTGGGATCTTCAGCTTTCACGTGCAGCGCTTGGCGCAACGCTTGAAGGTGGAAGACCGGCGCACCCTCCCAGCGTGAAGGCCTCCGGTGAGAGGACACTCTGTTCGGAACAGCGCGATGGCCTCCAAAAGCAGCAGGACGGTCTTGATGCCCCGACTTGATCCAGAATTTCGGGTCTCCATCAATAACTACCTGCGCAAGCACCACGCTGACTTGTGCCGTCATTGGTTCGATGACATCGAGCCTCTCGACATTCAGTCGGGCGTACTGCGGCTCTTGGTGCGCGAGCCAGTTCAGCTCCGCTATCTGCAGCGATGCTGCGCGGCACAGTTCAGCGAGGCGGCCCAGAGCGTCACCGCACGGTTGCTCGTTGTGCGCTTCATCGGGCCGGACGAGGCAGTTGCGTCGCCCCCTTCGAATGGCCGTGCTGGCGACCGGGGTGGCGATCGCGATGGCCCTCGAACAACTATAGGTCGTGGATCGCTGCCGTCAGCACCACAGCATCTCGGAGTGAGTCGCACAGACACTCCGGCCTCGCGCCCCAAGTCGGCGGCTGATTCCAGTGTTGAGTCACCCGCCGGAACAGGTCTTCTGCGACCGCCGCCAACGTCATCGATGGTCGACGGAACGCCAGCCGGCTTCGCGGAACTGAAGCCGCCAGCAGGGACACCTTCCTCTTTGGACGACGGTGACCGGTCGAACCAGGCGTTCAACCCGACCCACGGCTACGCGTCCGACGGTCGCGCGGGCCTCAACGGGACGCCTGAGGTGTTTGCCGTCCTCGATGAGCAGACCCTGCTTTCGCCGGACTACACCTTCAGCAACTTTGTCGTCGGACCGAACAACAGACTCGCGCATGCCGCAGCACTTGCGGTAGGGGACAGGCTGGCGAAGGCATACAACCCGTTCTTCATTCATGGAGGCGTCGGTCTCGGCAAGACCCACCTCCTCCAAGCGACGTGTCAGGCGATCCTGCAGCTCAATCCGCGGGCACGGATCAGCTACATCTCGTGCAACACGTTCATGGATCTCTTCCATGACGCCGTGCGGGCTGGGCGGATGTCCGACTTCCGGTCGCGGTTTCGTACCGTGGATGTCCTCGTGATCGACGACATTCACTTCCTTTCGAAGCGCGAACAGACCCAGGAAGAGTTCTTCCACACGTTCAACGCGCTCTATCAGTCCGGCAAGCAGATCATCCTGAGCTCGGATGCGGCCCCCAGCGAGATCCCCGATCTCGAGGAGCGACTGACCAGTCGGTTCTGCTCGGGCCTGGTAGCCAGGATCGACCGGCCCGACTACGAGACCAGGGTTGCGATCATCAAGTCCAAAGCGGCCTTGCACGATCTCACGCTGCCCGACGACGTTCCTGCCTACATCGCAGCCAAAATCGATTCGAACATCCGTGAACTTGAAGGGGCGCTGACCAAGCTCCGGGGGGTGGCGGCAGCGACGAATCAGCCGATCACGCTCGAACTCGCCAAGACCGCGATGAGCGACATGGTCCCCAGCGGCGGGGCAAGTCAGCCCACCATTCAGATGATCATCGAAGAGGTCAGCCGCTTCTTCGACGTGAAGCTCACCGACCTGCTCTCCAAGCGACGGCACAAGTCCATCGCGCTGCCGCGGCAGGTCTGCATGTGGCTCGCCCGTAAGCACACGCGGTACAGCCTCGAAGAGATCGGCGGATACTTCGGCGGCCGAGACCACACCACGGTCATGCACGCGATCAAGACGATCAACGAGAAGCGCGGCGCGGACGGTAAGCTCCTAGCGGATGTCTCGCGTCTTGAAGAGCAGCTCCTGCTCCGCGTCCGGTAACTTCATCCCAACGGGTCCCGTACCCGCGCCTCCGGCGTGCGACTGGACGACCCACGGAGCTGCAGCAGCGCCTAGGACGGTGTCGCCTCGCTCCTAAAAGTCGTGTGGACAAGCTGTCCGATCGGGCCAGTGCCTGATGCCCCCTTACGGCAGCCGGACGTTGTGGATCAATTTTTTTGGCCAAGAACGGGGGCTGACGCCGCCCCGCCCGCGACGGCGGTCGGTCACGCGACGGCCGCCGCAGGCCGCCGTCAGCCAGACGACAGACAATGCACAAGGCGTAGTGGAGCGTAAAGCGTTATTAAAAAAGATGTTGGAATGCTCATGCGGATCTTTTCCACATCCAGACAGGGCTCTCTACTAAGAAGAATAAGAGACTATCTTCATATGAGGGGAACCACACGCCAGCCGGAACTTCACGCAGCCGACTCCAAACCTTGCCAACTTCTCGGCACTTTTCGCGTGATGTCGCGGTTGCGACGGTGCAAGACTTCTGTGGATTGTTTCTGGATAACAATTTACCGCGAGCGTGACGGGCCGCCTGGGGAAATGTGGACAAGTGGTTGACACCGCTGGCAGAACACGGTGGTGCGGCCCGCGATCGCTGCGACGCTGAGCGTCGTGGCGCAGACTGGGCAGGGAAGCCCCGCCCGACCGTACACCCGGTGCAGCGTCTGAAACTGGCCCGCGCGATTGTCGGCATCTACGTAGTCGCGAAGGCTCGAACCGCCGCTGGCGATCGCCTCCCGCAAGGTGAGCTGGATGGCTTTCGAGAGCTGCGTGACCTGGCTGAGGGTCAACGAACCGGCCGGGTGTTCAGGATGGATCCCCGCGCGATGGAGGGCCTCGTCGGCGTAGATGTTTCCCACTCCGGCAATGACGGCCTGATCGAGGGCCGCCTTCACCGCCCGGCGCTTGGCCGACCCGATCGCCGCCGCGATGTGCGCTGGCGAAGCCTCGAGACTGTCGGGACCGAGCTGCTCCCACCGGGCGCGGAGCGTCGACTGATCGGGAAGGGCCCACAGTCCTCCGAATCGCCGGGGGTCTCGAAACACCACCCGCTGCGGTTCCGCCCCAACTCGTCGATTGGGCTTACCGGGCCCAGCGGGCCCAGCGGAACCAGCGGAACCAGCGGAACCAGAATCTCTCGGGTCGATGAGCCACACAGCGTGTCGGTGCGTTGTCTTCTCGACCGGCCGGGTTGCGGATCGCTCGATCAGCACTTGGCCGGACATCCCAAGGTGGATCACCAGGCAACGGCCGTCATCAGCGACGAGAGCCATCTGCTTGCCGTGTCGTTCAATCGACGTGATCCGCCCGCCTTCGAGAAGGCAATCGCGCAGCGGCTTCCGTTTGCCATACGCAGTCGTATCGAGCATGTCACGTCGGCGAAGGGAAGCGCGGACGACGCGTGCACCGATGAGGGCAATGGCCAGTGACGAACGCAGATGTTCCACTTCGGGCAATTCGGGCACGAGTCGCTCAAGCTGGATACCTGTCGATTGCTTGCGGAGCAGGCTCCGCAACGGCTGACCCTTATACTCTTCCCTGCATCGGACGCGGAGGCGTGCACAAGCCGTTTCCGCCTGCGTCCTTCGCTTCGCCACGCGGTAGATGACTGCACGCTGCGTCGGGCGTCCTCTCTCTTTCCGACGAGCGCACTCCACATGAACGATTCCAGCAGTGCCGGCAGCCTCGCGTCGATCCCCCCGGCCAGTCCAGAAGCGATCGCGGAAGTGCAGCAGGCGTTTTCGCGGATCCGCGCTGAGGTGCACAAGGTCATCGTGGGCCAGGACGAAGTGCTGGAGGAAGTGCTCCTCGCGCTCTTCTGCGGCGGGCACGCGCTGATCGAGGGCGTCCCCGGCCTTGCGAAGACGCTGCTGGTCTCGACGCTAGCGAAGACCCTCTCCCTCGGCTTCTCGCGCATCCAGTTCACGCCCGACCTCATGCCGTCGGACATGACGGGCACCGAGGTCATCGAGGAAGACAAGGCGACCGGCAGCCGCGAGCTGCGGTTCGTGAAGGGGCCGATTTTCTCGAACATCATCCTGGCGGATGAAATCAACCGAACGCCGCCGAAGACGCAGGCCGCGCTGCTTGAAGCAATGCAGGAACGGCAAGTCACGATCGGCGGCGTCATGCACCGTCTGCCGAAGCCGTTCTTTGTTCTCGCGACCCAGAACCCGATTGAGCAGGAAGGCACGTATCCGCTGCCGGAAGCGCAGCTTGACCGGTTCATGTTCAACGTGCGCGTGAAGTATCCAAGCGAAGCGGAGGAGCTGGAGATCGTGCGCACGACGACGTCGCTGCGCACGGTCGAGCCCGATCGCGTGCTGACCGGGGAAGACTGTCTTCGCATTCAGGATCTCGTTCGTCAGATTCCTGTGGCCGATCATGTCATTCGCTATGCGTTGCGGCTGGTTCGTTCGACGCGCGTGCGCGACGAGGGCGAGCGGCCAAAGATCGTCCGCGACTATCTCGCGTGGGGCGCCGGTCCACGCGCCAGCCAGTTCCTCGTCCTTGCAGCGAAGGCGAAGGCGATCCTCGCCGGTGCGACGCATGTCATGCCCGAACACGTCCGCAGCGTGGCGATGCCTGTGATGCGACATCGCATCATCACCAACTTCAACGCTGAAGCAGACGGCATCACGAGCGACTCGGTTGTCCGTGCGCTGCTTGAGCAGATCCCGCTCGACCGCGCCGATGCGTCGATGGAGCGGCAGATGGACTCGGTGCTGCGGTGAATCGGCCTTGCGGAATCGCGGTTCGTCCGCTGGAGATCTGAGTGGCCAATCCGTCCGTCATGCGCGCCGAGCAGTACCTTGCCCCCGAGACGCTCGGGCAGCTTGGGCCGTTTGAGCTTCGCGCGAAGATGATTGTCGAAGGCGTGATGAGCGGCATGCACCGGTCTCCGTACCAGGGGCTGGCGGTCGAGTTTGCAGAGCATCGGCAGTACGTCAAGGGCGATCCGGTCCGGCACATTGACTGGAAGGTCTTCGGCCGATCGGACAAGCTCTATCTCAAGCGCTACGTGCAGGAAACGAATCTCGATGTGGTCATCCTGATCGATGCGAGTGCATCGATGCGCTTCGGCACGCTGTCCGTGAAGGAAGGCTGGGGCGGCACGTCGGCGAGTCGATCCCACGCCGGCGCGGCGAAGTGGACGAAGTTCGATCACGCGACGGCGGTCTCCGCCGCCATGGCGTACTTGTGCCTGCAACAGCGCGACCGCGTTGGCGTCGGAACCTTCGCTGAAGAGCTTCGCACGATCACGAAGCGCTCGAACGCCCGTCATCAGTGGCGACTGATCGTGCAGGCCCTTTCGAACGAACCTGTCGAACGCGCGGCGAATCTGCCGAAGGTGGCTGATCAGACGCTGTCGAAGGTGCTGAACCGCGCGCTCATCGTGATCATCAGCGACTTCCTGATGCCCGTAAGTCACGTGCGCGATGCGCTGGCCAGGTTTCGCTATCGCCATCACGACGTGGTGCTGCTCCAGATTCTCGATCGCCAGGAGATGCGCTTCGACCTGTCGGATCCGGCGCCGTTTCACGGACTCGAGGGGGAGGGCCGCGTGCAGGTCGACCCTGCGGCGCTGCGGACTGCGTATCTCGCGGCGATGCGCGGGCGGCTCGACGAACTGAGCAAGACCGCGCGGGCTTTCGGCTTCGATTACCAGCGACTGGATTCGCATGAATCGATCGGTCCGCCGCTCGCAGCGCTCTTGGCTCGGCGAAATGCGCTGGCGCGCGGGAGCCGTGGACGATGACGCTCCTGCAAGGCGGCTTCCTCGTGGCCGGTCTCGTCGCCGTCACGATTCCGATTCTCATTCACCTGCTGTTTCGCCGTCGGCGCCCGCCGCTGGAGTGGGCGGCGATGGACGTGCTGCTCGAAGCACTGCGCAAACAGCAGCAGCGGCTGAAGCTTGAGCAGTGGCTCCTGCTTGCGACCCGGTGTCTCCTGTTCGCGCTCGCCGGACTGGCGCTTGCGCGACCGGTCCTCGAAGGAACCGGCGTTCTGCGTCCCCAGGCAAACCGGACGATCACGATTGTCCTTGACGATGGCATCGCATCGCAGGCGGCAGCAGCGGGTGGTGAAGCGGCGTTCGCATCGCTGCAGGAACAGGCTGCTCAGCTGGTACGCGGACTGGCGTCGGGGGACTCGGTGAGCGTGATTCTCGCATCGCGACCCGCCCGTCCGCTCGTCGCGCCGCCGACAACGGATCGCGACGCCGTCGCGCGGGCGATCGAAGCAGTGGACGCGTCATACGCCGCCACGGACATCGCTGCGGCGCTGCGTCAGGTGTCGGTCGGCATCGGACGCGACCCGACCGCCGAGCACATCGTCGTGATAGCGAGTGAATTCCGGCATGGCTCGCTCGATCCCTCATCGGTGCAGCCGGTGGCGCTTGCGCCGTCGCAGGGCGAACGCGCGCCGCGGATCGTTGCGCTCAAGCCGGCAACGAATGATCTCGCCAACACCGCGATCACGGCGCTTGAAGCGCAGCGTTCTATCGATGACGACTCGATCACCGTTACGGCGCGGCTTGATCGCGCCGGTGGCGGAAATCCGGCGACGAGCGTGCGCGTCACGATCGCGGGTGACGGCACCACACCGACGGCGCCGAAGACTGTGCGCTTCGATGCCGGGCAGGCGACGGCGCGCGTCGACTTCGTGCTGCGTCCTTCATCGGACGTTGTACGCATCGGGCACGGCGGCATCGTGGCATCGCTTGCGGCCCGGCCTGATGACGACGCGCTTGCCGCTGATGACATCCGCCACGCGATCTTCGATGCGCGGTCCGCGACGCAGATCGGCATCGTCGCGCGGCGCAGCTTCGGAAGCGGCGCGGAGATCGAACAGGTGCCGGCGTCGCGCTGGCTTGCTCGCGCGCTGATGCCTGTGGAACAGCCGGGCATCGACATCGCGGAAGTGGAGCCTGCGGCGCTCGATGCCCGCACGCTGCGCGAGCTGGACGCACTGCTTGTGCCGCGTCCCGAAGCGCTTCCCCCCGAAGCCTGGCCGGAGCTGCGGCGCTTTGTTGACCGCGGCGGACTGCTGGTCGTTATGCCGTCGAGTGAAGCCAACGTGCAGCGCTGGACGGATGGATTCGCCGCAGCGTTCGGTCTTCCATGGCAGATCGCGAGTGAAGCGCAACCGCTGGAGACGCCGCTGGCCTTCGCGGCTGAGCAGCCTCAACAGGGCAACACGAACGGTCTTTTCGCTTCGATTGATGCCGAGCTTTCTGCACTGCTGCGGCCTGTCGAAGTCATGCGTCGCATCGAAGTGCGCAACGCTGCGCCCGGCGATGCGGTGCTGCTGCTTGACGACAACTCGCCGTTCCTGCTGCTGACCTCACCCGTGAGCAGCGGTGCGGGGGTCTCACGCGGGCTCGTCGCGCTGGTGACGGTGGCACCGGAACTCACATGGACGAATCTTCCAGTGAAGCCGTTCATGGTGCCGTTCACACAGGAACTCGTGCGCCGTTCACTGGCCCGCATTGGCGGATCGGAGCGGGCGATCGTCGCTGAGCGACCGATGATCAATGTGCGCGACGCACACGAACTCGCCGGTCCCGAAGGGCGCCGCGTCGGTACCGATCACGCCGGACTTGCCGCAACTCCGCTGGACCGGCCGGGAACATGGTCGGCACTCGACGTCGCCGGGCGAACTGTCGGAGGAATTGCCGTCAATGTTGACCCGCTCGCGACCCGCATGACTTCGCTCTCGACGGATGTCGTCTCCAAATGGGTTAGCTCGGCGGCGCCGGTGACATTCGGCGATGTCGCGACGCTCAGCACGCAGCTCACTCCCTCCGTTGATGCGGTTGGCGCAGCGGTGTGGCTGCTTGTGGCGGTGCTCGTACTCGCCATCGTCGAAACACTCTTGGCACGCTGGTTTTCGCACGGCGCTAGTGCGCGGGGTGCAGCAGATGATCCTGGCATCACATCCAGCGCGCTGCGAGACGATCCCGGCGTGACTGGAGGGATTGCCGCATGAATGCACCGTTTGTCCGCTGGTTGCTCGGTATCGAGGCGGCGCCTGATGAGCTGAGCGGCGCGCGGATCATCTTCGAGCGACCGCTCCCTGGCTGGGGCTGGTTCTTCGTCATCACGGCAGGCCTGCTGATCGCATGGTGGAGCTACACGCGTCTGCGCGGTGTGACGCGCTGGCGCGTGACTCTGGGAGCGATGCGGACGTTTCTGCTCTTGTTCATTGCTGTGCTGGTCGCCGGTCCGGCGCTGCGGATCGCCCACGAGACCGTGGAAGAGGACTGGGTGCTTGTGCTGGCCGACCGCAGCCGAAGCATGTCGATCCGCGATGCATCCGATGCATCCTCCGATGGGCGCACCACGCGCGACGAGGCGCTGCGCGGCGCGCTCAAACGCTCCGATGCAACGTGGAAGCTGCTGGATGACGAACGGATGCTGGTGTGGCTCGGCTTCGCCGGCGGCGCGTTTGATCTTGCACCTTCGAACAGCGGCACTATCGAAGAGACGATCGCAGGCCTCGGCGACGCGTCGGGAGATCGCACGCTGCTTGACGATGCGTTGAATCAGGCGATGCAGCGCGCTGCGGCGCGTCCGATCGCCGGCATCGTGATCATGACGGACGGACGAACGACAGCCGCTCCGTCGCGGGCCACGCTCCGAAGGCTGCAGGCCGCTGCCGCGCGCGTGTTTGTCGTGCCGCTCGGCTCGACGGAGTCGACCGGTGATATCGCGATTACGAAGGTCGACGCGCCCCGCCGCGCGTTCGTGCGCGACGAGGTGCCGGTGAACGTCGAGATCGAACGGACCGGCAACGACCGAACGCAGGTGCCGACGACGGTACGGCTGCTTGACGCGGTGACGGGCGAGCGCCTCGCCGAACTCGAGGTGCCCGCGCTGGCGCCTGGCGCGACGTCGGTCAGTGTCACACTGATCGCCAAGACGGCGGAGATTGGTCAGCGCGACTGGCGCGTCGAATTGGACGCCGGACCCGCCGATCTCGTGGCCGAGAACAACACGCGGTCGCTGCAGGTCGAGCTGGTCGATCGACCGCTGCGCGTGCTCTACATCGACGGCTATCCGCGCTGGGAATACCGCTTCCTCAAGAATCTGCTTGTGCGCGAAGAGACGATCGAAAGCGCCGTGCTGCTGCTGTCGGCTGATCGCGACTTTGCCCAGGAAGGCAATCTGCCGATCTCGCGATTGCCGCGCACGAAGGAAGAGTTTTCGCAGTTCGACCTGATCATCATCGGCGATGTGCCCGCGGGTTTCTTCACGCCGGAACAGCTGGAGATCGTGCGCGATCAGGTGGCGCAGCGCGGTACGGGCCTGATGTGGGTCGGCGGTGAACGGGCGACTCCGAAGGCGTGGGACGGATCGGCGCTTGCGGATCTGCTGCCGATGCGCGGGCCGCTCAACCTGCCCATGATCGATGCGCCCGTCAACATGGTCGCGACGCCGGCAGCGTCGGCGCTCGGTCTGCTGAAACTCGGGGAAGGAACCGGCTGGCCGTCCGAACTCGCTGATCCGAGCGTTGGTTGGTCCCGGCTTGAGTGGGCGCAGCAGATTCCGGCCGAGCAGCTGAAGCCGACAGCGGAAACGCTCGCGGTCGGCGTTCCGTCGCTCGAGCGAAACTCGGACACTGCCCGGCCGATCCCGCTGATCATTTCGATGAAGTACGGCGCCGGCGAGATCATCTACGTCGCGACGGATGAAATCTGGCGATGGCGCTACGGCCGCGGCGAACGCTACACCGAACAGGTCTGGCTGCCGCTCGTGCGCATGCTCGGCCGCGAGGCGCTGGCCGGCGGCGGAGATGCGGCCATGCTCCGCGCGGTTCCGGCGCGCGTGCAGCTCGGACAGTCGGTGCGGCTTGAGCTCGTGCTGAGTGACTCGCGACTCGTTGATCGCGGCGACACGGTCATGCCCGTGCAGGTGTCGCTCGCCGGGGACACCGCATCAACAGCGGCAACCGAGATCGAACTGATGCGCACGCCGCGCGCCGGAGAATTCGCGGCGAGTCTGACACCTGATGCGGTCGGGTCCTACGTGGTGCGGGTTCCGTCCGGCCCGGCAGCCGGTGCGGAAGTGCAGTTTGAGTGCGATCGACCGGACGACGAGACGCGCCGCGCCTCGGCCGACCACGCGCTCTTGGCGGATCTGGCCAAAGAGACTGGCGGCGCGGTGGTGCAGCCTGAGGATCTCGACAGTCTGCCGGATCTTCTGCCCAATCGTCGCGTGACGACGGAGACGGCGACGATCGAACCATTGTGGGATGCGCCGCTCGCGTTGATCTTGATCCTGCTGGTCGCCACGATGGAGTGGCTCGGTCGCCGCTGGATGCGGCTTGCCTGAATGGCCCTAAGGAGCATGCGATGAGCACACTGCAGAACACGCACGACGAACGAGCGAAACGGCGATCGCCGTCCGCCGGTCCGCTCACGGACGCCATGCGCCAGCTCGATCGCCTTGGGCAGCGGGCGCGATTGCTGCTTCTGTCGCGCCGCGCATTCCGCATCGTTGCGGCGGCAGTCGGCGTCGCCGCATGCATGATGCTGGTCGACTGGCTGTTCCGGTTCCCAGCGGCGCTGCGCGTTGTATTTCTTGCCGGCGGTCTCGTATCACTCGTGCTCGCGGGACTTCGGCTGCTCGTCCCAGCGTGGAAGTTTCGCCCGACGCCGACCACGCTCGCGCTGCGCATCGAACGGTCCTCGCCTGCGCTGCGCGGGCGGCTCGCAAGCGGTGTCGAATTCGCGATGAGTGATGCTGGTCGCGAGAGTCCGCTGGCGGCGCGCAGCATGGCCGATCTGGCCGAGCGGCTCGGCGGCGAATCGATTCTGTCGTGGCTCGCTCCGCGCCGGTCGCTCGCCGAAGTGTCGATGTCAGCCGCGGCTGTCGCGATCATCGCGCTGCTCGCTGTCCTCATGCCGACCTACGCGGCAATCGGAGCGCAACGTCTCTTGTGGCCGTTCTCCCGTGTCGAGTGGCCCGCGCGCACGGCGGTGGAGTCGCTCATGGGCGGCACGACGCACCACGCCAAAGGGCGGCCTCTGCTTCTCACCGCGCGGCTCACCCAAGGGGACGCCAAGGGTGAGCGAATTGCAGCCGACGTGCGCAGCACGCGCGACAACGGTTCGGTGACCACCGACACGCTCGTTCTGACGCGCCAGGCGGACGGTCGATACGAACGCGTTCTGGAGGGCGACGTGGCGACCCGGCGCGTCGAGATTCGCTTTCGATCCGCCGACGCCGAGACGCCCACACAGGCGGTCGATTTCGTCGAACCTCCGCTGGTTCTCGAAAGCCGGCTGACGCTTGAGCCGCCAGGCTACGCACAAGATGTCGTCGAACCGCGGTCAGCTGACCTCGGACCGGGAACGGATGAGCGGGCAACGCTGCGCGAGCCGGCTTTGATCGGAGCAAAGGCCACGCTCGAGGTGACGTTGAACGCGCCGCTCAAAGCGGATGCGACCACGGCCCGCGCGACGATGATTCGACTGCTGGAGCGCGAGGAGGTCGTGGCAGATGCCGTTCCCGAGCTGGTCATCGACAGCGCGAACGCGGCGCAATGGACGCTGTCGTGGACCGTAACCGGTGCAACGGCGCTCCAGCTCGCACTGACCGATGAACATGGCATCACAGCCGCCGATGAGATTGTCTTCCGCATCGATGCCGTCGGTGACCGCTCGCCCACCTGTGCTGTGCTCACGCCCGCCGCTGACGAAAGCGTCTTGCCGACAGCCATCGTGCCCGTGCAGATCGAAGGGCGCGATGATGTCGGCCTCTCCGCCTTCGGACTCATTGTGACGCGGCGCGAAGACGGAGCAAGCGAAGCACAGCCGTTCGGCGACACCGTGGCGCCGGCGGCCGGAACGCTGGAGCGGCGCGATGAACCGCTTGATCTCGCGGTGCTCGCCGTTCGCCCAGGCGATGTGCTGACGCTCGTGGCGGCCGCTGAAGACATGTATGAAATCGATGGCCAGCGGCATGAACGCGTGCTCAGTGCGCCACGCACTGTGCGGATCATCAGTGAGACGGATCTTGGCAAGCAGATCCGCACGCAGCTTTCGGCGCTGCGCCGCGCGGCGATTCGATTTGATGAACAGCAGGGCGAGCTTCTCGCAGCGACACAGAACGGACGGTTCGACCCGGCGCTTGAACGCACACAGGCCCAATTGTCCGAGCGCATACGCAACGCGACCGAAACAGTCACCGAGCTGCGGGCACGAGTGGATCGCAACCGGCTTGCGGACGACGAGCTCACTGCGACGCTCGATCAGGCCAAGGACCTGCTCGACATGGCAGCGCGTGCGTCGGCCCGCGCCAGCGAAGCGATGCAGCAGCGGCGCGAAGCGGCCTCCAAGCCCGAGGCCGAGCGCGCTGCAGCGCAGGAGAACAGCGCGATTGACGCGGAGAAGGCGCAGGAAGACGTGCGGGCGGAGCTCGAGGATCTCGTCAAACTGCTGGATCGAGACGAGGATTCGTGGGCGATGGGCCGCGCGATCGATCGCTTGCGGGAGCAGGTCGACGAATTGGCGAGGCGAACCGAACAGACCGGCAAGTCGACGGTCGGACAGCAGCCGGAAGAACTGTCGCAGGAAGACCGCGAGGCGCTGCAAGCAATTGCCGACGGGCAGCGCGACTCGGCGCTCGAAGCGCAAGAGCTCCTGGACGAACTGCGGAAGCGGGCCGAAGCGCTGGCGCGCTCGGACCGGACGCGCGCGGAAGCGATGCGCCAGGCCGCGAAGTCCGGCGAAGAGCGTCGGCTGCAGAAGAATCTTGAACAGGCCGGTATGGACGCGAAGGCGAATCGCATCGAGCAGGCACGCGGCGCGCAGCAGCAGGCGCAGGCGGCGCTCGACGAGATGCGACAGGGGCTTGACGACGTGCGGAAGGCGAAGGCCGAAGAGCTGCGCCGCGCGCTGGAGAGTCTTGAGCAGAGCATTGAGCGACTGGTCACGATCAACGAGAACGAGCTCATTGCGCTCGCACGTGTCACAGGACCCGGCGAGGTCGAACCGATCGCCGATCTGGCGCGGGCGATGGCGAAGCTGGCGCAGAACACGCAGGCGGTCGCCAGTGAAGCGCGCGCAGCCGGCAGCGAGGCAAATTCCGTAGCCCGCATTCTTGATCGCGCTGCCGATAGTCACGGCGGAGCGGTGGGCTCACTCAGAGCGACGCCCGTCAAGCTTGCGGAGGCGACGACGTCGGAAGAGCGCGGCCTCGAGCTGTTGAAGTCGGCGCTCGAGCAGACGAAGACGACGCGCGAACAAGTGGAGCGGCGCGAAGCCGAGCGGAAGAAGGGGGAAATTCTCGCCGTCTACCGCAGAGTGCTGGATCGGCAGGCAGGCGCGATCGCGGGAGTGAGCGCGGCGCGGCCCGCGGACCTCACGGCTCGCCTCGATCGCCGCGCGCTGATCGAGTCGAAGCGCCTGTCCATAGTGCAGGGGGAGATCGGGCGCGAGCTCGCGCAGATGCTGGCGGACTTCGAGGATCTGCGGCAGTCGGTCGCATTCCTCCAGGCGCATGAACTGATCGCCGGATGGGCATCGGACGCGAGCACACGGCTTGCGCAAGGCGATCTTTCGGACGCGACTGTCGCTGGGCAGCAGCAGATTCTGGAGACGGTGTCGCAGTTGATCGAGGCCCTGAACGAACAGCAGCCGGATGATCAGCAGTTTGCAAGCGATGCGGATCCGAATGCCGGCGGCGCGCAGCAGGCCGGCGGTGGCGAGGGGCCTCCTCCGCCGACAATTCCCCCTGTTGCCGAATTGAAACTGCTGCGCGGTATGCAGCAGATGCTCCTGGATCGCACCAGGAAGCTCGATGGCGTGCGACAGATGGATCCGTCGCTCGCCGGCGCAGTCGATGCAGAACTGAAGGCGCTCGGCGAAATGCAGCAGCGCGTGCTCGACGCAGCGGTCGAGGTGGTGAAGAAACTGGACCGACCGGCGCAGGAAGCGCCTGATCCTGAGTCCCAGGATCCGGAGTCACCTGATCCTGAGGAACCCGCCCCGGCTGAGACTTCACCGCAGGAGTGATCGACGAACGGGGCGAGCGCAGCGCCGGACCACGACCGTCACACACCGCGCGACCCCTAGAGATGATTCTCGGTCGTTTTCAGTTTCTTTCGAGGCTCGAATGGGACGCATCGGTAGGATCAGCCGATGCCATTGTGGGTGGTCTGGAAGCTGGTTATGAACGGTTTTCCAACAGGTTTTCGAACTGTTTCCCGATTGGTTTCCAAGCCGGCAAAACGAAGCCACACTTCCCTTTGAGGAAACTCCATGCAAACTCGCGCTCGAAACGTTCTCCGAAGTGACTTGCTCGGAAGTCACTCGCCCACGGGGATCCGCAACGCATGTCTGTGTGTCGCGACGGCTGCCTGTGCATTCATTGCCGCGCCGACATTCGCGACGCCCAGTGCTTCGAGCGCAACGGTTCCACCCGCCGCAGTCCCGCCGGGCAAAGCCACTCCGGACCAGAAGCCGGGGGCGGAGAAGCCAAAGTCACTCGATGAGTTGCTCGGGTTGCCGGGAGCGCGTCCCGCGGTGCCGGATGCGGCGCCCGTCGACGATCCGACCTTGAGGCAGGCGGAAGAGCGGCTGGAACGCCGGCTCGACGGCGCGGCGCTTGAGACGCTGCTTCAGCAGGCGTTGGCCGGCATGCAGACGAGTGCGGATCAGTTGCGCGAGCGAACCGACACGGGGCTTCTGACGCAGCGCGTCCAGGCGGATGTTGTCGCCAAGCTCGACCTCCTGATCGAAGAGGCGAAGAAGCAGTGCAAGGGCGGGAGCTGCAAGGGCGGCGGCAAAGGGTCGGGCCAGGCGAACGCGCAGCCGAAGCCCGGGTCCGGCCAGAAGCCGGGCGACAAAGACGCACCGAACGGCCAGCCTGGTGAGTCGAAAAGCAAAGGCGATGGAATGCAAACCAAAGCCGGCAACGAGCCGGGCGTTGGCGACGGACCGTCACCGGTCGATCCGGACGACGAGCAGACGCTGCTTGACGAGTCGCAGTCGGAGTGGGGCATGCTGCCCGCGCGTGTCCGTGATGTGATCCGTCAAGGCTCGCGCGAGCGCATCGCCGCGATGTATCAGCGATTGACCGAGGAGTACTACCGTCGCATGGCCGAGGATGCGTCGCGATGAACGGCTGGGTTGGCGGCTGGGTTGGCGGCTGGGTTGGTGATGTCCTGCTTCGTCCGGCAGGTGCCGTCGCGCTCGTTCTTTCGGTCGTAGCGGCAACACAACCTGCTGGTGCGGCGACTGGCGATCCGGGCTCGCCGCATGACCCGACGAACGTGCCGTCGGTCGAGGTCCCAACACAGGTCCCAACACAGGTCCCGGTGCCTCCGGTCACTCCTGGCGCTGCGCCGGCCGCTCCTCCAGCGAACGAACCCGGGGCGCAATCAGCGCCGCCGCGCGATGACATTGAGCGCATTGCCACGAGCGCGCAGAACAATCCCACAGTCGATGAAATGTCCGCTGAACTCGAAGCCGCGTCCGCGCGCGGTCTTGAGTATCTCAAGAACATCCAGAACTCGGACGGCTCGTTCGGGCGGGGAAAGTTCGGCCGTCATGTCGGCATCACCGGACTGTGCGCGCTGGCGTTCATGTCCGATGGCCATCTGCCGGGGCGAGGCAAGTACGGTGATACGGTCACGAAGGCGCTCGACTTCGTGCTCAATCACACGACGGAGACGGGACTCCTCGCCGCGGAGTCGACCCACGGTCCCATGTATGGTCACGGCTTCGCCGCACTGTTCCTGGGCGAGATCTACGGGATGAATGCTGATGACGATCGCACGCGCGACGCGCTGACCCGCGCGGTGCAGCTGATCTGCAACAGCCAGAACGACGAGGGCGGCTGGCGTTACAACCCGGTTCCATACGACGCGGATGTCAGCGTCACGATCTGTCAGATCATGGCCTTGCGCAGCGCGCGCAACGCCGGCGTGAAAGTGCCGAAGGAGACGATCGACGCGGCCGTGCGGTACGTGAAGGACTGCCAGAACGCTGACGGAGGATTCCGCTACATGAAGGACGCGGGCGGAAGCCAGTGGCCACGGACGGCGGCAGGCATCGCGAGTCTCTTTTACGCGGGCATCTACCAGGATGAGGCGATCGATCGCGGCCTCGATTATCTCGTGCAGAACGCGCTGCCGACGGGCAACGGAGGTCCGCTCGGTCAGGCCCACTACTTCTATGGCCATTACTACGCGGTGCAGGCGATGTATCTCGCGGGCGGCGATCGATGGAGCAAATGGTGGCCCGCGATTCGCGGCGAGCTGCTCTCCCGTCAGGAGATGAACGGCTCTTGGAATGATCATCAGGCGGGCGATGGATACGGAACGGCAATGGCACTGATCATTCTGCAGATGCCGAAGCGCTACCTCCCCATCTTCCAAAAGTGAGGACTGCGAGACGTGCGGACAGTCATCGATCGTCTTGGAGACAGCCTCGGCTCTGGCAGCTGCGGCTCCGGCATGGCGGCGACGCGCCCTCCGACATCGGGCACGGTGCCGACTGCCAGCCCAGTCTTCCGCGCACCGAGTTGGCGCGCGATCCGGCGCCAGGGGTTGGCCCCGGCCCTCGCCCTGAGCTTGCTCCCCGTGCTTTCGCTCACCTCCGCGTCGGCAGGTGTGATGACAACAGCGCGGCAGCTGCGTTCGGACGCTGCGCCGGTCTCGACGCAGTTCGTGATCGTGGATGAACAGGGTCGGACGACGACCGCAGAGCGCTTCGCCGTTGAAGGGGCGCATCTCCTCGTCTGGCCGGGGCAGCAGTCGGCGGTGCGCGGTAAGACCGGGCTGCCGGAACCGAAGCGGATTCCGCTTGGCCAATGTCTCGCAGTTGTTCAGGATGTTCGCGCGCAGCCCACAGCGCCGAGCGCGGTCGTGCTCGCGAGCGGTGAGCGGTTTCCTGGCGAAGTCGAAGCGCGCGACGTCGATCGCCGTTCGGCCAACGCCGCAGCCGGTGTCGCCGCTGGAGGCGCGACCGAGCTGGCGTGGCGCCACCGCTGGCTGGGAGAGACGACGATTGACTTGGAGCGGACGCGGGCGATTCTCCTGAGTCCTGAGGTCGCCGTGCCCAAGGCGGCGTCCTCTGACGTCATCGTCCTTGCAAATGGCGATCGGGTCGAAGGTGTGATCGCGACCTTAGGTGCGATCGTCGCGATTGAACGAAGCGGTGAGACATCCACAGTGGTGACCGATCAAGAGGCGCACGTGGCCGCATTGACCGAGATCCCGCTGGGCCGGATCGCCGCGATCGGTTTGATCACACCGGATGTGCCGTCCACGGCACCCCGACTCTGGACGATCGATGGGACAGTCGTGAATGCGATTCCTGAGCTCTCAACCGATCCGGAAACGCTGGTTGTGCGGCGGAGTGACTCGTTAAACACACGTGAACCCGGCGCCCGCGCGACGGACGATGCGGGTCGCGCGCCGCGTGACGGTACGGCCACGCAGCGAATCGACGAGATCATCGGCTTCGCGCCCGCGCCGGAACGGATCGTGCCTCTGGCGAGGATTCAGCCAGCGAACCTCGTGGCGTCCGGCGAGACGCCGCGATTCAGTGTCGATGCACCAACGCGGGCGCCGGGGCTGTGGCCGATGGGCATGGCACCTCTGACGTTGCGTGGTCCGACTGTCGCGCGCTACGACCTGCCCGCGTCGGATTGCCTCTTCATTGCGGAGGTCCGCGTGGCCGACCCTGACGCCCGATGGACCGAGTTCGAGCTGATCGTGCGCGACGGTTCGAGGGAAGTCCTTCGCCTGCCGATGACTGGATCGTCGGCACCGACACCGTTTGCTGTGACGATCGCCAGCGGCCAGCTGGAGATCGAGGTGACGGAAGGAGTGCGCGGTCCGATCCGCGACGCGGTAGAGTTTCGTCGCGCGATGGTTGTGCTGCCGGCTTCAGCGAATGCGCTGCGGCGATGACCGATGGTGAGACCGATGTTGTCGGTCGCGCAGCGTTGAAGGTGCGTCCCCGCTCCATGTCGGTCGCCCGGCTTTGCGGTCCTCGGGGCTCGAATGGAATCGGGCTCGCAACGTCCCAGAGGTGTTCCACCGCCGGGAACCCAACTTCTGTCCACGTCGCGCGTCGTTCGGCACCGCCTGATTCCGTCGCGTGATCGCTCTCGCTGTCGCGCGCACGACTGCCCGCGGCCGAGCGCTCCGCGACCAGTCCGGCCGGGATCCACCGCGCGTTCGACCACCGATGAACCAGCAATCGGCCATCGGGAACGAGCGTGACACGCACCGCCCCGTCCCGGCACGTCACCATCCGCTGCACACCGTCCAGTGCATCGCCAAAACGGTCGCGCTGGAAGCGCCGCGCAGCCGTCGATTGAAGCACCAGCGCAGGCTGTGCACGATCGAGCAGGGGGAGGACGGCTGGTCGCCACGAACCGTGATGCGGCAGCTCGCACACATCAACACCGAGCGCCGGGATCCCTGGCCAACCGCTGGCTTCGAGTAGCGCGACGGCGCCTTCCGCTTCCACGTCCCCGGTAAACAGCAGCCGACGCGTCGTTACTGCATCGCGGGAAAGGTCACGGGTCGCGGCCGACACTTCCACGCAGATCACCTGCGACGAATCGTTGTCCCGACGCGGCTGGAATCCGGGGGGTGGATGAAGCCATGTCCATCGCGTGCCTCCGAAGGTTCGCTCCTGACCTCGACCGGCAATCGTCACCGAAACGCGGCAGCGCTCCGCGGTCCGTGCGAGCATCGCGGGAGCGCCATCGGGGTCCGCTTGGACGGCGGCATGAAATCGTTCCGTGACGATGAGCTCGCTGACCCTCTCCTCGATCATGAGATCGGGAACCGCGGAGTAGTGATCGAGATCGGGATGCGAAACGATGATGGCGTCGATGCGCCCGACACCCATTGCGGCGAGAGCCGGACGCACGATGGTTCGGACAACGCTCGTCGTTGAACTGGAACCGGCGTCAAAGAGGACACAGGCCCGTTGACTTCGGATGATGTATGCCGAGCCGTCACCGATGGCGAGCATCGTGACTTCAAAGAGTGGCCGAGGTACCGGCCACATGGCCGCGATCGCCGCGACGAGCCAGACAATGGTGAGCGCGGTTGCGGCGAGCACCGCCTGGCGACGCAAGCGGCACCGGCACCACCACCACGCGGTGATCACGGCGGCAGCGCACCAGGCGGCGTCAGCGCCGATCGAACGAAACCATGGTCCCGTGATCGACGCAGTGCAGTTCGCGAGCCAGATCAGGATCTCACACAGCACGACGGCGATTGTGGCGGGAACGTACGCGAGCGACGCAGTGACGCAAGCGAGCGCAGCCGTCGCATATCCGACGACGAGGAGCAGAGCGCCCACGGGGATCGCCACGATCGAGAGCGGGATGGCCAACGGTGCGAGTCGGCCGAAATGCCAGATCGCGAAGGGCGTCGTCGCGAGCCACACTGCAATACTCGCGACGATGAGGGCGCGAAGCGAGTGGCGGATCGCTTCGGCAACGTTCACCGGCGCGTCCCCTCGTTCGCGATACCACCGTTCGGACAGGCGTGGCACGAGATACCGCAGCGCGAGGACCGCTGCGAACGTCAACTGATAGCCGGGTCGAAGAATCTGCGACGGATCAGCAACGAGGATCGCTGTCGAGGCGAGCCCAAGGATGGCATCGCCGCGCCAGCGCCGGCATGCAATTGCGGCGAGGCCTATCGCGGCGGCCGTGAGGGCGGCGCGCGTCACCGACGGCTGCGACTCGACCAGGAGCGCGTAGGCGACCACGGTCAAAACGGTCGCGCCGTCGCCAATGCGCCGTGGCACACGCAGCAGGCTTGCTGCGTGGTTGATCGCGAGCGCGAGAACAGCAAGATTGAATCCCGAAATGGCGATGAGATGCGCGAGCCCCGCCTCCGCAAAGCGCTCTTCAAGCACGTCGAAGCGCACATCCGTCCGGCCCAGAAGCATCGCCATCAACAGCTGCCGCGCGTGGTCGCTCGACCAGCTCGGAAGTGCGCCTGCAATGATCGCCGCCGCGCGGACGCGCAGCGCAGCGCGCCGCGCCTGCCAGCGCTCTGACAACCCGATACTTGGTGGTGCAGCCCCGGCTACGGGTTTCGCGTCGGGTTTCGCGTATTGCTCAACGAGGCCGGGCTGGGGAACGGTGAGCGAACCCACAACACGGCGGGGTGGACCGCGCATGAGTGCCGGTTCCCCTTCGCCCGGACGAGGAATATGCGGGTTTGAGAAAGGACGCGAGGGACGGAGCCAGCCCCGCGCGCGGACGATGTCGTTCGCCTTCCAGAAGGTGCGGTCGCTCTCGACCCGGACGGCGATGATGCCTCGAACGGCGAAGTCGTCGTTGTTGTGGAGGTTGCCCGGCTCTGCCGGATCGCCCGGCTCTGCCCGTTCAATCACCACGTCGTCCAGTTCAAACGCGACGCGCGGTGAGGTGCGTGCGAAAGCGGCGGTCGCATCGGTGCCTTGTGCAACGACTTCCGGCGCTTCCACTATTCGCCCCCGAATCTGGGCCAGTGTTCCGCTTTCCGCCGCGAGAAGAGGGGGGCCACATACCGCCGCGATCGGCACGTGATCAATCGGAGGAATTGGGAACTCCGTCCGCCATCCGCCAGATGGCACTGCCATCGCGACCGACCACGCGACGCCGGCACATCCCACACTGCTCAACAGACACCAGCGTGCGGGGCGCGCGGCCGCCAGCGACGCGCGGAAGGAAAAAACGAGTGCACCGAAGGCCAGGATCATCGCGCCGACTGCGCCGGACGAGGCAAGCCCTTCGTCGAGCGCGGCCGCGCCGTCCGCGTGGGCAAGAAAGCAGCCGATCGCGAACGCTACAGCTGACGACGCCCCCAGCGGCGCACTCAGCGGCGCAGCGATAGCGCCCTCTGCCGGCGTGGCAGTGTTCATGTCCCCCAGCGTTGTGTGAAGCACCGAACGATCTCCGGTCTACGTGGACTGTTGTGCCTGTCGCACGCGAAACTACCGCGCCACTATCGCGGTTTCGGATTGTGCCGAACTTTTTCTTCAAGATTGTCGATGTGGAAAAGTCGGCGCGTTTACGACATCCGATGCGAGAGCTCGCGGAGCAGCTCGAACGTCTTCCACGCATCGCCGAAGTCGATCGACTGCGCTGCAATGCGCACACCGTCGTCGAAGTCCGCCGCCTGACCCGCTGCAACAAGCGCCGCAGCGGCGTTCAGCAGCGTCATGTCGCGCGCAGGTCCGCCGTCCTCGCCTCGCAGCACTCGGCGCATCATCGACGCCGCCTCTTCCAGTGAGCCGGGCGTGAGATCGATCGGTCGCGCCGTTCGCAGTCCGAGGCGTACCGAATCGATCTCGTACTCTCGCACGCCGTCAGAATCGACGTCCGCAACAAATGTCGGCGCGCCGATCGAAAACTCATCCAGACCGTCGGCGGAATGCATCACGATTGCACGGACGGCGCCGAGCCGCTGCAGCGCTTCGGCGACGGGACGGATGAAGCGGCGGTCGTACACGCCCATGATCTGGCGACGGGCCCGCGCAGGATTCGTCAAGGGCCCAAGCAGATTGAACAGCGTCGGAAAGCCGAGCGCCTTCCGGACCGGCATTGCATGCATTGCTGCCGGATGATGGTGAATTGCGAAGCAGAAGCAGATGCCTGCCTCTTCGAGGCACCGCGCCTGCACCACCGGTTTCGCATCGATGTTCACGCCCAGCGCTGCAAGCGTCTCCGATGACCCTCGTCCTGTGCGCGAGCGGTTGCCGTGTTTGGCGACCTTCGCCCCGCTCGCTGCCGCGACGATTGCCGCAGTGGTCGAAACGTTGAATGTCTTCGGGGCGCCTCCCGTTCCCGCTGTGTCAAGGATGCTCGCCGGATCGAGTGTCGTCGGCACAGCCTCCACGCGCTCGCGCATCACCCGGGCCGCGCCGACGAGCTCATCGACGGTCGGCAGGCGCGTTGCCAGGAGCGCGAGCAGCGCGCCCATCTCCGCGTGATGCGCCGACCCGGTCATCAGGACTTCGAACGCCTTGGCGGTCTCTGCTTCGCTCAACGTCGCACCGGCGAGCAGCCGGCGCAGGTGCGGCGTGAGATCGCCCGGATCCGAGGCAGGATGCGAGAGACGCTGAAACTCGGAGGGTCCGCTGGGAACTGCCATCGGCGCGATCATATTTGCTCCGGCACCCCGCGGTACGCGCGGCACCCCGCCGTGCTCCGCTACTCCGCTGCTCCACCGTACACTCCGACCCGTGCTGTTCGCCGAATCCATCGTGCACACCTGCGATCCGTTCGCGCTCCAGTTCACTGAAACATTCGGCATTCGCTGGTACGGCCTCGCGTACGCGGCGGCGTTTCTGGCCGGATGGCTGCTGTTCCGGTGGTTTGCGAAGACCGGACGCACGCCATTGACGACCGCTCAGGTCGGCGATTACGCGACGATGCTGGTGCTCGGCGTGCTGGTCGGCGGGCGCGTCGGCCACGTGCTGTTTTACGAACCCACATTGCTGACCACGTTCACAGGCACATTCCCGTTCTGGGGTCTGCTGGAACTTCAACGCGGAGGAATGTCGAGCCATGGCGGCATCGCAGGCATCGCCATCGTCTCGTATTTTTTCGCGCGCAAGCACGGGGTGTCGTTGCTGCATCTCGGCGACCTCGCATGCTTCGTGGCGCCCATCGGTCTTGGGCTCGGGCGGCTCGCGAACTGGGTGAACGGTGAGCTGTGGGGCAAGCCGCTGCCGGACGCCGTCCAGGCAGCGCCGCCGTGGTGGAGCGTGAAGTTCCCGGAGGAGATGCTCACGATGGGATTCGCGCGCGTGAGCGAACTCGCGAAGCTGGCGCCGCAGCGCACAGCGCTGAATCTGGAACCGGATCAGCCGATCGCGGAAGCGCTCTTCAAGGCGTGCTACGAAGGCAACGCGGTCGTCATTGCGAAAGTCGCTCCGCTGCTGACGGCGCGCTATCCGATCAACTTCATGCAGGCATTCACGGATGGCGTCGTGCTGATGACGATTCTCGTGATCGCATGGCTGCGCCCGCGCCCCGCTGGCTGGATCTTTGGCTGGTTCTTCCTCGCCTACGGAGTTCTGCGCATCGTCACGGAGCAGTACCGCATTCCCGATCCAGACATTCTGACGATCGGACCGATCACTCTTCCCATGCTGCTGTCGGCGCTGATGTCGTTGATCGGCGCATCGACCCTCGTCATCGTGTCGCGCCACCCCGACCGACGGGGTGGCCTGCTTCGACGCTCGGAGAATTGAACGGCGGCGCGCTGCGTGACGTTGCGTCGGCCGACCGCCACCCGGGCGACTGTCGGGAGTGGTATTCGCGCCGCTCCCTGGTTATTTTCGGTAAATGTTGGGGTGCCGCTTGGCGTTGCACCAGATTGGTGTAAAGTGGTGCACAATGTCCAAGGCAGGCACCAAGAGCAAATCCACCCGGACACAACCACGCCGCGAGGCTGCGTGTGTGCGAGCGTCCGTGAGCTTCGATGGTCACGACTACGCAGAACTGACACGCATCGCTAGCGACAAGCGAGTGTCGGTCGCGTGGGTTGTCCGCGAAGCTGTTTCAAAATACCTCGTGGAACGAGCGCCGCTCTTCCGTGAAGAGCCAACCAAGGTACGACGATGAGCAGCAATGACCGAAAACGACTTCTTCACGTCACAGCAGAAGACGTAAAGACGCACGTGCTTTCCCTGAACGGTCACGCGGCCTTCCTCTTCGGCACAAAGGCAACGCCGACAAAGAACGCGCTAGTGGCAGTAAAGATTAAACTCGAAGGGCTCGACAGAACCATTGAGACGAAGCCGCAAGGAGTCTTTCGTCGAACGGGATGGGTGCGCGAGTTCTACGAGAAGCATCGAATCGGATCAGGTGACTTGCTTGCACTGGAGTGGACCAGCAATGGGAGCTACCGCCTCTATCCATTCGAGACTCAGAGTGAACGCTCCAATGACTGGCAGCACTTTCTAGACGAGGCGCCACCGGGCAAAGGTCCGACAGTGCTTGAGCTCTTCTCTGGCTGCGGAGGCATGGCACTCGGCTTCAAGAGAGCAGGATTTCGGACATCGCTGTGCGTTGAGTGGGATGCAGCTGCCTGCGAGACCATCCGACGAAACATCACGCAGCGTGTAGCCCAATGCTCGATTCAGGACATTGAACGATTTCCTGCCGCGGATGTCGTGGCCGGTGGACCGCCGTGTCAGGGCTTCAGCAATCTAGGCGAGCGCGTTCCCGACGACCCGCGAAACCAACTGTGGCGTCAGTACCTGCGCGGGGTGCTGGACGCAAAGCCGAAGGTGTTCGTTCTGGAGAACGTCCCGCCGCTGCTTCGGTCCGCGGAATACGTCGAACTCTGCAAGGTGATGACCGACGCGGGCTACACCGTTGAAGGCCGCGTATTGAACTCCGCGGACTACGGAGCACCGCAGACACGCAAGAGAGCAATTGTCATCGGGGTGCGAGGCGGAACGCCATCGTTTCCGGAACCGACTCACGTCGATCCGTTGAAGAAGAATCTCCTCACTTCAAAGAGACTCCCTTGGCTCACAGTGCGCGAAGCAATCGGCGACTTGCCGTTTATTCCGACCGAAGTGAATTGGCACATCAGTCGCAATCCGACTCCGATGTCACTCGAGCGGTACCGTCATGTTCCGCTTGGTGGCAACCGATTTGACCTGCCGGCCCGGCTGACTCCTGGTTGTTGGAAGCGGAAGACCAAAGGTGGCACGGACCTCTTCGGCCGTCTGTGGTGGGACAGGCCGTCCGTCACGATTCGGTGCGAGTTCTATAAGCCAGAGAAGGGGAGATACCTTCATCCCGAAGCCCATCGTCCCATCACTCATCGTGAAGCGGCGAGACTGCAGGGGTTCCCTGACGACTTCGTATTCGAAGGGAAGAGAATCGAAGTAGGAGTGCAGATAGGCAACGCAGTGCCTCCTCAGCTCTCAGAAGCAATCGCGAGGCACATCAAGGAACATCTGCTTGACAACACGTCGAAAACGCGGCAACGCAAACGAGCAGGAACACACTGATGGCACGAAGGCGTCGCCGCGACCCCGTGGAGGGGCTTGTTCAACAAATAGACAGTCGCCTTCAGACACTCAATGTTGACTTGGCCGGGCTCAATCTACGGAGCAAAGTGCTTCGCCTGGTGGAACTTCAGCATGATGTCAGCGACCTCGGAGTAAGTGTGGTCTATGACGCAGGAATTCAGTCAACTGCAGCTGTCGAGAGGATACGGCTCTACTTGGTGCAGTATGTTGGAACCGTCATCGGTGGCGAGGAACTCGGTGTCGTCTCGGGGATCTCCGATTATCCTCGTCGCATTCGCGAACTCCGCCGAGAACAGGGGTACCAGATTGCCTCAGGAGCATCACCCGACCCCGAAGCCGGCATCGACCTGCGACCGGACGAATACCTCTTGGTGTCCCTGCAACCTGACACCGACGCCGCGCGGCGGTGGCAAGTGGCGAATCGAATACGACGCAGCTCAGGCGGAAGCCAGAGTCGTCTACTCGCGTTCCTGGAGGAGAACATCTCGCGAGTTGTCACGACCGAGGAGCTCGCCTACGTCGCCAAGGACGCCAGGGAATTCGGTCGCCGCGTACGACAGCTTCGAACCGAGCAAGGCTTTATGATTGCGACGCGGTTCACGGGCCGCCCGGACTTGGCCACAGGCCAGTACGTCCTTGAAAGCCTTGATCGGCGAGCGGAACCGCACGACCGCAACGTCACCACCGAGGTTCAGCATGCCGTCTACGCGAGAGACAACAGCACGTGCATCTCATGCGGATGGAACCGGCAGCTGTGGACGCGAGACGACCCACGAATTTTAGAGCTTCATCATCTCGATGAGCACGCAGGGGGAGGTGCTAACACAGAGGAGAACCTCGTTGTCCTCTGCAGCCGTTGCCATGACGACGTGCATGCCAAGCGAATCTCGCTATTCAAGACGAATGGTTTCACGCGATGCGAGCGAATGATTTGAGACAACAGCCGCAGCCCATCACTTTCACTTCGAGCTCCGATGGCCTTAGAGGGTCACCCGAGCGCGAGAAGCGGCGTCTGTCCGCACATCGATTCAGTTCACTCTGAGTCCGTGGCATGCCGCCAATTCTGTGTTGACGTATCGATACGGCAAGTTGCCAGCTGATCACGGCCTTTCCGGCGTCTTAGGAGCTGCAGGTTGGGCTGGCTTCTGCTCGCCGCTCTTGCCCAGCCAGATGTCAGTCAGCAGCTCGCGCCACAGATCGTCGTCCGCCGTTCCACGCAGGACCTCGAGTCCTTCCGTGACAAGCGTTCGGTCGTCCATCTGATGGCCGAGATAGGCGAGCGTCAACCCGTACGAGCTCGCATCCTGCTGCCGGGCAATGCGGCCGCGCAGCGTCTCGATCGCCAGCCGCAGGCGCGTTTCATTAGGCAGCAATTGCGAGTCGAAGCGTGTATCGATCATTTCGGGACTCTGTGCGAACAGCGTGCGCAGCGTGAGTGCGGCCGAGAGATGCAGGCCGGCGCCGATCTGACTGTTCGCCAGACCCGTCATGAGCAGCGGATTGTCGGGGTTCAGAGCGAGCGCGTGATCGAAACAGCGTTCCGCCCGGAAGAAGTCGCCCGTGAGCAGGTGACCCTGACCTTCCTTGACGAGTTCATCCACACGCGCCCGCTCACCGGTCGTGAGATCCGTCACGCGCGTTCCGTGGCGCAGCGCGCCGGCGGTTTCCTTGATGAAGTCACTGGTCGCCGCCGACTCCTTCCCCGCGGTCGTCGCATCGTCATCGAGCTGCGTCGAGCTTCCCGGCGCACCGGCCTCAGGCTGCCTGGTCGGATCAGTGTCAGTGGATGATGGCCGTGGCCGCCCGGGCTTCCGCTCGCCGGTGATCGGATCGATCTCGTCTCCCGGCAGGGGCAGCCCAATCCCGGACTGCCGCTCGTCCTGCGTGGGAGTGCGGCTTCCGAGCCTCTCGCGCAGCTTGTTCAATGTCTCGCGCGCCTTCTGGACGGAGCGGGCGTTGGCGTCGATGTTGAAGGTCGAGTTGTCACCGTAATGCTCGACGATCTTTTGCACAATGTCGTCGTAGTTTGAGCGGCTCGTCGCACGATCAATCTGCTGATTGTCAAGGACGTTTGCGTCGACCTTGGTATCGAGGCGGGCATTGACGTTCGGGCCTCCGAGCATGCCGTCGAATGGCGCGGCAGCGTCTGCTGGTTTGATCTCCCCCGCCATGGCGTCACGTCGCGCGCGAGCCTGCTCGAACGTCGGCAGGCCTGCAGTTTCAAACGGATCGTCAACCCGTCGCAGCCGCAGTCCCTGCAACGGCGAGGCGAGGTACTCGACGCGCCTGTCGGAACTGTCCTGCCCGGCCGCGAACGGGTACGGCGCATTCATGAAGTCGTCCAGCCGATCGCCCGAGATCGCGGCAGCGGCACGATCGAGGCGCAGCTGCTGATCAAAGGGATCGCGCGACTGCGGCGTTCCGACCGGGGGCGGGGTCGCGTCACGGCGATACTCGATCACCCCAAGTGACTGCGCCATGTTGAAGCGGTCTTGTCCGCGCAGCGCGAGAAAGAACGGACTTGAAATCGCTGCGTTGGCGCGGAATCGGAACGTGCTGTCTCCAGCAGTGGCGCCGCGAAAATCGTCCGCTGCTGTGTAGCCAACCGATCCGCGGAAGCCGCGGGCGCCGGCAACCGAGTCGGTGACCAGCAGATTGCGGGAATAGAAATCCTGTCGTGGCGCCGAGGGATTGATGCCATCGCTGCCGACTTGCAGATTGCGGTCGAGCGTATGACCACCGCCCAATTGCCCTCCGCGGCGGGGGTCTTCGCGGGAGTCAAAGCTGCGGCCGTCTGCGCCGGGGCGGCCGACCGCATTGGGATTCAGTCTGGTGTCGACCTTTCGCGAGTCGGGCGCATTCTGTCCCGATGCGAGCTGCACGAAGTTCGGGCTAAGCAGTGTTGCGCCGGCGAGCAGTGAGAGCGCCGTCAGAGACGGGCTCTTCAACGCTCGGTTCATCGACACCCGGGTCTTGGTCGTTGGGGCGTTTTTCTTCATGAAGTCAATCACCTTTCATCAGTGCTGAGCGTATGCCCCCGGCGGGCGATCCTTCGCAGTGCGATCCCCCATATCGGCGGATTCCGTGGCGTCTGGCCAGTGGGTGGTTCCGGGTGATTCATGGTGATTCATGTTGATTCATGTTGATTCATGTTGATTCATGTTGATTCATGGTGGCCCTGCTGTTCCGGCATCGGATCCACTTTCTCCATTGGCGAGGAGTCGATAGGCGATGTCGAGCGCCGCAGGAGCGCTGCTTCCGAGGACGACAAACACGAACTTCCCATCCGACCACACCGTCGCATGCGGATCAGACTCACGACCGGGCGTCGTCTCGACAGGGTACGGCTCTCGCACCGGCAGAAAAATCTGCCGTCCGAATCGTGAGAACACGACGTACTGCTCACGGTCCGGGACGATCGTCACGGTGACAAACTCCGTGAAGCCCTCTTTCCTCGCGGCGTACAGCGCGAGAACGGATCGCGTCGCCGCGGGAAGGGTCACGGACTCCACGGCGATCGGCTGGAAGCCGGTCGCGCTGAGATCTGGAAGCTGAACATTCTCGCGCAGATGACGCTGGGCCTCTGACGTCGCTTCTACCAGCAGGATCGGTTCAGCCTCTCGGTGTTTGACGACTGCCAGCTCAAACTGTTCGACGACCTCGTCAGCCAGCTCCCACGTCGTGGTCCCGAGCGACGGAGATCCACGGTCCACCACACGGTGTCCGTAGACGCCAAAGATGACGGCAAACGCGACCAAGGCGAGCGACGCAGCGACCGGTAAGCCACTCCACCGCTTCGCCTGATCACTTCCACGGCTCGCTCGCGCAGCCTCGGAACGCTCGGCGGACTCGACCATGGCTGCGATGCTACAGCCGATGCCGCGCGTCGCTATGGTCTGATTTGCCTAACTCATCCAGTTTGGCTGGGACGGATCGTGGTCTACACTCTCGATCCCCCCATGGATCCCGATCCGTCCGTCGCCATCGGCCTCGCGGCCGCGCCCTCCGCCGAGGCGCTGGCACGCACGCTCGCGCGCCATCCACGGCCGCTCGGCGGCGACACCGCCCGCTCGGTTGGTGCATCCATCGTGAGTCTGACGGGCTTCGTACTGAACAATCAGCCTGAAGCCGCCCACCACTTGCGCATCGGCAAGAAGCCGGCGTGGCTGCGTGCGAAGGTGCCGGGAGGAGAAGGGTACGAGCGGCTTAAGAAAATCATTGACGAACACCGCCTGCACACGGTCTGTCAGGAGGCGTCGTGTCCGAACATGGGCGAGTGCTGGAGCCGCGGGACCGCAACGATCATGATCCTCGGCGATGTCTGCACGCGGGCCTGCGGATTCTGCAACATCAAGACGGGCAAGCCGCCGACGCTCGATCTCGATGAACCGCGCCGTGTCGCCGAGTCACTTGCACTGATGAAGTTGCGCCACGTCGTCATCACGAGCGTGAATCGCGACGAGCTTCCCGATGGTGGCGCGGCGATCTGGGCCGAAACAATCGATCGCGTGCACGAGGCGTGTCCTTGGATGTCGGTCGAAGTGCTCGTCGGAGATTTCTGCGGCGAAGAGATCGCGCTGCAGAAAGTGATCGACGCCAAGCCGGAAATTCTGGCCCACAACCTGGAGACGGTCCGGCGCATGCATCCGGCCGTGCGCCCGCAGGCGAAGTACGAGCGTTCGCTTCGCGTGCTGCAGCAGATCAAGCAGAACGGTCTCGTCACGAAGACGGGCATCATGGTCGGTATCGGCGAGCACGACGACGAAGTGCTCGCGCTGATGGATGACGTGATTGCGTCAAGCGGGGTCGACATCCTGACCATCGGCCAGTACCTGCAACCGACCCGCAATCACTTGCCGATCGAGCGCTGGGTCGAGCCGGCGCAGTTCGACGCGTTTCGGACCGCAGGACTCGCGAAGGGATTCCGGGTCGTCGAGAGCGGCCCGCTGGTGCGCAGCTCTTACCACGCGGAAGAGCAGGCTGATCGCCTTCATCCCGACAAGGCGGAAGTGCACCGCCGCATGCAGCTACTCATTGAAGAGGGCAAGAGTCACCGGCGCTGACTCCCGGCGCTACTTAATGGCCGCCTGACGAGCTCGCCTTCTTGCTGTCTTTCTTCTTGTCCTTCTCGCTGTCCTTCTTTTCAGGCGCTTTGGCTTCTTCCTTGTGCTCGTCTTTCTTGTCTCCGTGATCGCTGGCCGGCGCCGTCGCGACGGTCCCGAGTGCTTCAATCTCCGCGGTAGAGAGCGGGCGCACGCGATCCATGGCGATGACCTGACCGGCCATCCACCAGACGACGGGGATCCAGACGAACATCGTGATCGCCGCGACGCCTACGTACGGGCGGAGCGCCTTGGGAACCATGGCGATCGGTGCTGAGATCGTCGCGAACACCGGAAGCAACTGGCTGTCCATCGTGCGCCGCAGCGAGAAGCGCGGACGCGCGGGCGCGACAGGAAGCGGTGTGCACTCAGCAACGGGCTCAGGCACCGGCGTCTCTGCTGGTGCTGGCGCTGCGGCGGGGGCCGCAGTCATTGGTGTCTCGAGATGCGCGGAGGCATGTGATTGGGCTTCCGGTTCCGGTTCCGCTTCCGATTGCGGTTCGGGCTGCTGCTGAGGTTCGCACTCAGGTTCGGACATCACTGCGACCGGTGGCGTTGCGACGATCGGCGAAGGAACGGCGGTCGCGGCAGTCGCCGCCTCGTCCGCGACTTCGAGGAGGTCGTTCAGCAGCAGCTCGATCTGCTCCGAATGCTCGGAGAGCGCCGCTTCATCACAGACGCTGGCGATGACATTTGCTCCGTCCGCAACGCTTTCGGTCATCGTGGTGCGCAGCTCCGAGAGCAGTTCGCGAACGAGGTCCAGCGTGAGCTCGACATCTGCGGTGTGGCCAGACGCTGGGGGAGGAGCATGTTCATGGGAGGACTCGTGGGAGGGATTGTTCGACAGATCCTCCATTGCACACTCCTGCCATCCGCGCACTTCAACAAACTTGCGTCTGGCCAGAGTGCATCGGACACCAACGGCTGCGGATGGAGCGGCTTTGGTCGTATCGCGGCGGTATGGCGGGCGAGGCGGGCTGACCTGAAGCCCAGCGCCGGTCGCGCGGCGTGTAAGCGTCCGGGAATGACGCGCAGCCAATGCAGGCTCGCCTTACCGGTACGCGAAGTCGATCCGGCGTCCTTCTGGCGGCGGATTGAATTCAATCATCCGCAACGGCGAGATGTAGCCGAGCTCGCACGCTTCCGCCGTATGCGAGATGTTCCAGCGCTCGACGGCCTGCCCGCTCAGGAGTGCCCACCGGGTTGCTTGGACCATTTTTATATCGGCGGACAGGACCCGCACGCGCTTGCCCTGTGCGACGAGTGCTGCCACTTTCGTGGCCGTGTTCTCGCATGGCGCGACATCGCTATACAGAATTGCAAAGTGCGGAAGCTGCGGAGTGAGGACGACAAGCGTCACGTCGGGATCGCGCTCCTGGTCGAGTCGCTGCGCGATTTCATCGAATCGCCGCATCGTCTCGCTGCGCCGAACAGGACCGCGCAGATCGATCACGATGCACGCCGTCAGCGCGATCGTCGCCAAAAGGGGCGGAAGCCACGGCGCGCGGCGCACCGGCGAGAACCGGTCGCTCAACATCCACCACGCGGCGACCAGCGCTGCAGGACCGTACACCGGCGCGATGTAATCAGCGCGTTTGCCGCTGGAGAAGCTGAACGCGATCACGATGATCGCGACCCAGACGACCGCGAGCAGCAGATGCGCTCCGCCATCCACGTGCCGCCATCGGCGCCCGGGTTGATCCGCCGGCTGCCCTCGCGCATCAAGCAGCGCGAGCGCGCCCAGCAGTGCGGTGATCGACCACGGAGCAAAGCGCACCATGAAGTAGAACGGCATGGTCAGCGCTCCCGTCAGAATCGCAACTGGCCCGCGGCTGCCACCCTCCGGGCCGGTGCCGGTAATGCGGCCCACAAGCTCGGCGTACATCAGCGTCCGCTCGACGTGACCTCCGTTGACGAAATAGGCCATCACGTACCACGCCAAACCGAGAACGATCGCCGCGATGGATCCGCCGACGGGACGCAGGCGTGCAAGTCCGGCAAACGATCGATGCAAAATGAACGACGCTGCGACGGCGTAGAACGGAAGCACGATCGACGCGAGGCCTTTCGTCCATGTCGCGAGGATGACGCACGCCCAAAAGGCAATGACGCGCCGCCTTGAGCCACCAAGCATGGGGCCGGGTGTGGGGCCATCGCGCGATCCCTCCAGCAGCAGCTGCGTGGCGCAGTGCCAGCCGAGAAGGAGAACGAGACACAACACCATGTCTGGCCGCGCGAGGTAGCCGAGCTTGAATGTGGGATAGCAGGCGAGCCACGCGAGCGCGGCGAGCCAGCCGAGACCGGGTCGCCACACTTCCCCCCAGCGGACCAGCAGCATCACGATCGCGAGCATCGAGAGAATGCTCGGGAGCTTGTGGGCAATCTCCGAGTAATGGCCGAGCACTGCAACGAAACCGGCGCTGAGCCAGTTGTAGAGCGGAGGCTTCGTTGCGTGCAGACCGGCTGCATCCTTCGCGAGAATCCACGCATCGCCGCCGCGGGCGAGCATATCGGTGGTGTACGCAATCGTCCGGGGCTGCGTCTGATCCCACAAGTCGCTCGGACCGGTGATCTGTCCGATGAGCGTCGCGCAGAGCGCCAGCACCACCGCCGTGCTGAACCGACGGACGTGCGATGGACCTGCGGTGAACGGCGCCATGCGGAAGAGCGAATCGTTAGAGTGCGCGAATGACGCTGCGTGTGGTCATCAACGCCGACGATCTTGGACTGCACGTCGCAGTCCGACGTGCCGTCGAGCAGCTCGCCGAGAGCAATAGTCTGACGAGCGCGAGCGTACTTGCAAACGGTCCGGATCATGCGCTCGTGCGTGACCTGCCCGGCGTTTCTCTCGGAGTTCATCTCAATGTGCTGCGCGGGCGACCCGTCAGCCCGCGGAACGAGGTTCGGTCGTTGATCGACGATCGGGGTCTGTTCCTGGGTGACGTGTGGGCGCTCTATCGCCGATTTCGGCGCGGCCAGCTGCGTTTGAACGAAGTGGCGATCGAATGGCGCCGTCAGATTGAAACACTGCAAGGACAGGGGCTTTCACTCTGGCATGCCGACGGAGAAAAACACACGCACGCGTGGCCCGGCATGTTTGAGACTGCCTGTGAAGCAGCTGCGGCGTGCGGCATTCCGTTCGTTCGACGGCCCTGGGAGCGCTGGTCGCTGCGGGCCCCAGTCGCCGGCCAGCTACGCGTGCTGGCACTTCGCCACTGGCTCGCGCAGCATGACCCCCAGCATGACCCCCAGCATGACCCGCAGCATAAACCGCAGCATAAACCGCAGTCTGCAACGGACGGATTGAGCGTCGCGTGTCTCGATGAAGTGTGGGGAATCGCACACCAAGGCAGGCAGCTCGAGCCGGCAGCGTTTGCTGCGATCATGCGTCGACCGCGAGGCTCGATAACCGCCGGTGCCCAACGTCCACGCACCGTGGAGATCGTCTGTCATCCAGGCGACCCACGTCCCGACGACGACGATCTCGCACCAGAGTTCGGTAGCATGCGAGTCCAGTGCCTTTGGGGGGCCGAGTTCGAGCGGCTTGCCACGCGACCGTGGCGCAGGACGATCGAAGAACTCGGCGGCATACTGACGAACTTCCGAGCCCTCGCAGCAGTTCGCGTACCCCACGCGCAATCTGGAGCGGGCATGCTGGGGGATGTCGCTCACGCATGAATCACGCTGTTCATATCTCCGTCGTGACCCCGATGCATAACGAAGAGTTGTGCGCCCGCGAGTTCGTGCAGCAGGTGGACCTGGTGCTCGACGTTCTCGGGCGCGCGGCCGAGATCATCGTGGTGTCTGACGGCTCGACGGACCGCACCGAAGCGATTCTTGCGGAGCTGTCGACCGAGTACCCGCGGCTGCGCTGTGTCTTCCTCTCGCGAAACATGGGGCAATGCAATGCGCTCTATGCGGGCATTCAGTACTCGCGCGGTAATTACGTCGTCGTGATGGATGCGGATCTGCAGCATCTTCCCGCGGACATCCCGCAGCTGATCGAGGCGATGGACCAGGGTTTTGCACTGGTGTCTGCTTCGCGCACGGAGCGGCGGGAATCGTTTCTGTTCCGGCGCTTCCCGAGTGCCATCGCGAACTGGCTGCTGCGACGCGTGACAGGCTGCTCGATTCGTGACATGGGGGGCTTCAAGTGCATTCGGGGCGACATCGCCCGCTCACTGCGGCTGCGAGCCGGCCATCATCGGTTGCTTCCTGCGCTCGTGCACCTGCGCGGCGGCAAACTCGGCGAAGTGTTTGTGAGCGCCCCTGCCCGATTCGCAGGCAAGAGCCACTACGGGCTTTCCCGCAGCTTCGACGTGATCCTTGACATCCTGATGCTCTCGTTTCAAGCCAGTTTCAAGGCGCGGCCGTTGTATCTCTTCGGTCGAATCGGCATGCTGCTGATTGCGGCCGACTGCATCATCGTGCCTTGGCTGCTCTACGAGAAGAGCGTGCACGACATCGACATGGGTACGCGCCCGCCGTTCCTGATCGCGATCATGTTCTTTCTCGCGGCGCTCTTCATCTTTATCGCGGGCTTCATGCTGGAGCTGCTGTCCGACACGCTGAGCACGGTCGGTGAGATCAAGCCATACGTGGTGCGCGAGACGATCGCCAACGGGCGACGCCACGTAATCGGATCGAGCTTCGTCGAGCGCCGCGCAGCGGCGGACGAGCGCATCGTCCAATGACGCGGCTCCTGTTCATTTCGTCGCTCGCTCTGTCGTCGGCACTGCCGTTTGCGATGCGCGAGGACGCGAAGCCGGCGCACCGATTCGCGGTGTCGGTGAAGACTGCGTCTCCGCGCGGATTGGCACGTGATCTCGCGGGCACGGTGTGGATTCTCGACAGCGGCTTGGGCACTGGAGACGACCACAGCGACGGTCGAGTCATCACGCTGCACGACCGGGACGGCGACAACCGCGTCGACCGAAGCGGCGTCTTTCTCACTGGCTTGGTCGCTCCCCAGGCCATTCTGCCGCTCACTCCATCGATCGCACTCGTGCTTGAACCGCCCCATCTGCTGCTGGCGCGCGACACCGACGAAGACGGGACCGCTGACGCCGTGCAGATCGTCGGTGGTGGATTGGAAGGAGGGCGCGGCCTCGTGCTCACCGCCGACGGCACGCTGTATGTCAACGGAACCGCGCGGCGATTCTTCTGGAACGGCAGTGCGCTGCGTCCCCGTCCTTCACTCGATGCGGCGATCGGCGCGGCGTATGAGCGCGATGACGGCGAAGTGTTCGTGCTGCGCGGCAAGACGTTTTCACGGCTCTCTGGATCCACGGAGCTTCCGCTCGGTGTGATCAATGCGGATATCGAGGTCACGTCGCTCCAGCCAACGTCCCGCGCAGTGTTCGCGACCGAAGCGGGGAGCAGTTCGATCTGGAGCATTGCGGTGGAGGATCATGCGTGGCGATGGCCATGCGTCGACATGCAGTGGTCCGGTCCCATCGTCGTGACGAGCGACGACGGAGAATTCCTGAGCCTCACTGATGAGCAGATCATCATCGTCCCGCCGGACGGGCCGTCGACCGGTGTCCAGCCCGAATACGCACAGGACGAGAGTTTGGCGCTCCTGCTCGCGAGCGACGATGCGCTGCTGCGCGCTGCCGCCCGCGAGAACCTCATCGCGTGGTGTGGCGACGACAACGCTCGGCTGCAGCTCGTCGAAGCGCCGATCAGGACGATCGCGCGCCATCACGAACATCCGCAGGCACGACGGGCAGCGATGCTCGCCGGATGGCGACTCGGGATCCTGGGTGCTGACGACGCGCATCGTGCGCTGCACGACGAATCACCGGATGTGCGACGCGCAGCCATCACGTTCACAGACGCGCACGGAGTGCGCGCTGCGCTCCGTGACAAGCACCGCACGGTGCAGCAGGCGGCGATCGCGCGCGCGGCGCAGTTTTTGGAGGCAGCGTCGGATGCGGTGACAATTGATGCATGGATCAGTCCGCTTGTCGCCATTGCGATCGAGCGCGGCGAGACAGATGACGACACGAGGCGCCTGCTGGTCGCTGCAGTCCGCGGCTTCGAGCACACATTCGCCGAGCGGCTGGTGCACGCGGGCGATGTGCGCGGGTTGTCGGCGCTCGTTGCGGCTCTCACGGACTCCGCGCTCAAACGAGGAAGTCCGCAGGATGCTCGCGCCTTTCTTGAGCTTGCATCGCGCATCAAGAACGACGGCAGACATGTAATCGCCGGGCGCTTTGCAGCGGGCGCCGGCGTGAACAGTCGACGCCAGCGGCCGATCCACCTCGATCGACAGCCTGACGACTTCAGCGCGATAGCATCGATCTGGTCGCCGGACGTCGCGGCCAAACTGGATCCATGGATCCGCTGGCCGGCGCGCACTGACGTGCCGTTGCCGGTGTTCGCGCTGTCGACGGAGGAGACGATCGAAGCCGGCAGACGGCTCTATGCGAGCTGTCTCACATGCCATGGTCCGGCAGGCCGCGGTCAGCCGGGTGTGTATCCGCCGCTGCGCGGGAGCGCATGGGTGCAGGGGGATCCCGGTCGTTTCGCAAAGGTCCTGCTGCACGGCTTGCGCGGCCGTGTGAAAGTCGGCGACATCGAGATCAACGGCCTTATGCCGAAGCCCGCGGTCGAAACCGATGAGGACATCGCAGCGGTGATGACGTATGTGCGGCAGGCGTTCGGCAATCAGGCGCCGCCGGTGCCGGCGGAACTCGTGCGCGAGGTGCGCGCGGCGACGAAGGATCGCACGGCACCGTGGGACGTGACAGAACTCGCCGGAGAGCACCCGCCCAGTGAACACTGATCGAATGAACGACAAGTGGCATTATCGCTTCCTCGAACTCGCCGACTGCATCGCGACCTGGAGCAAGGATCCTGCGCGCGGCGTCGGCTGTGTCATCGTCTCTGAAGGCAAGCAGATCATCTCGACGGGGTTCAACGGATTGCCGCGCGGCATCGAAGATCGACCCGAGCGCCTGGAACGGCCGGTGAAGTACGACCTCGTGTGTCACGCGGAGATGAACGCGATCGTGCAGTGCGCGCGGAACGGCGTGTCACCGATCGACTGCGTGCTGTACTCGTCGTTTTTTCCGTGCATTCAATGCGCGCTGGCGATCATCCAATCGGGCGTCAAGACGATCGTGAGCTATGAAGTCACGTCAGATGACGCACGATGGATCGAAAGCATCGCCAAAAGCCGCGCGGTGTTCGGAGAAGCGAAGCTCACAATGGTGGAGCTGCCGCGGAGGGAAGGAAGAAGTAAGAAGTAATACGGGCCGCAGTTGATTCGTGCGCACGCCGTGTGATCTCCGCCGGGAGTCGCCGCTGCAGGCGTGAATGCCTCGCGCGAAGGTCAACTGTGATCCGTATAAGAGGGATGAGGGATGGTGCCCAGCGCGCGCTTCGTACTTCTTCCTTCTGCCTTCTTCCTTCTACTTTCAGTCCCACGCGCCCAGCAGAATCGCCAGGTCCGCCGACCCGACCATGCCGTCGAAATCGAGATCGGCCAGGCAGCTGCCCGCACATTTGCCCCACGCACCGAGCAGGATCGAGAGATCCGCCGCGCCGACCGAGCCGTCGAAGTTCACATCACCCGGCTTCGGCTGCAGTGGTCCTGCGGCGGTCGCGGCGGCGCAGTCGATTCGACCTTTCCCGAGCGCATCCTCGTACGCCGGATTGTTCTGATCGATGTCTTCCGCCGTGCTGGTGAGAACACCAAGAATCGTCGGCGCCACGATCTCGATCGGCACGGTGCGCGACGGCCACTCCGGATGCTGCGCGCGGACGAGTGCGATGCTGCCACTCACGAGCGCGGTCGACATGCTCGTGCCCTTCCACGCTGCGTATCCGCCGTAGGGGACAATCGAGATGATCGACTTGGTCGGGTCGTACAGATCGGGGTTTCCAGCGAGTGGCTCGCTGTGCCCCGGCGCCGAGAAGTCGAGCTTTTCTTCAAAGTTCGAGAACGGTGCTTTGACATCGAAGCGATCCGTCGCGGCGACGCCGACCGATGCGCTGTCACATGCGGGGAACTCGCGCGGGTCATCGGTGTTGACATTGCCTGCGGCGCCGACCACCAGAATGCCTTTGCTCAGCGCTTCTGCTGACGCTTCCTCCATGGCGAACGCGTGATAGGTCGAGCCAAGACTCATGTTGATGACATCGGCCCCTGCATCGATCGACCAGTACATTGCTTTCGCGATGCTGAACAGGTCGCCATGACCATCATCATCGAGCACGCGGACAGACATGAGCTTCGCATCAGGAGCGACGAGCGTGATAAGCCCCGCGACGAACGTGCCATGGCCGAACATCTCGTCGAACTGGCCATCGTTGTCGGAATCAATGCCGTCAGTGATCTCCGTGTTTGCAGAGGCCTCCCCTACGAAGCTCACGCCCGCTCCGAGCACGCGGTTCACAAGGATCGGGTGCGTTGCATCAATTCCGGTGTCGAGCACTGCGACGATCGTGCCGTATCCAGTCGATCGTTTGTGAGCCTCGGTCAGTCCGAGCAAGTCCCACGCATATTGCTGGACGTACTGGGGCTCGCCGAGCGTGACTTGACTCACCCAAAGGCTTCCCGTTTTGCCTTCCGCCGCCTGCGCTCCGTAGTTCAGTTCGCCCATCGCGATCACGCCGTTTGCCTGCAGCGTGTTGAGCGAGTTCTCAACCTGAATCAGCGTCTGGCCAGGAAGCAGCGTGTACGACAGGAGGTAGGTGTTGCGCCCTGGAATCTCGTCGACTTGCGCAACGCCCGCGTACTCCTTGCTCAGCGCCGCGATCGCCAGCTTCCGCTGCGCAGGGCCGGCGACCCGGATCGTCACCTCGCCCGCAATCGCCGGATCTTCCGGCCCTCCGCCACCCAAAGCAGCTGCGGGCACCGTGACACCGAGCGCGAGGACGAAACTGCAGACGGCTGCAACGCTGGAAGCAATGAACGCACGATGCTGCATGGAAATGGTCTTCATGATGCTGACTCTGTCAACGCCGGGAGCCGCGACGTTCGGACTGCAGAATCGATGTCAGATTCGGCACCGATCAACGTGAACGCGGCCCAGAACGCCGGGTGCGGTCGGGCTCGCATTGTTGCCAGCATGGTCGCGCGGAGCACGGAGGCAAGTGCTGGGAAGGTCAATTGCGTCCTATCGTCCGCATCGTCGCACCCGCGCTCCATGCTCCGGGCGAGCACAAGCTGACGATGCAGCTCGGTCATGAACGCGCCTGCAGCGGCATCATGCACGGGCCATTGGCTCACGATGACCGCTGCCGCGCCTGCGGCAATGCATGAGCGTGCGAGGCCGACCGCTTCATCGCCCGGCTCGATCGCGGAACGTCCGGTTTCGCAGCCGGCGAGAATCACCACATCGGCCGCGAGTCGCAGCGCGAGCAGTTCACGGACCGAGACCCAGCGGTCAGCGAGGCGAAGCCCAGACGCCTGCGGCAATCCATCTGCGAACCGTCCATGACACGCGAGGTGCAGCACCCTGCAGTTGCCAGCTGTGCGCAGGAACGCCTCCGCAGTAGCCTCGTTGCCGCGAAGGATCCGCGCATCAGGTCGCAGCCTGGCAATCGCGAGCACTTCATCATCAATGAAGGGCGCCGACGCGTCGGGCACTCCGACGATCACCGTGTCTTCAGCGGGATGAGCGCGGTGCGTTCCCTTGGCCAGCGCGATCGCGGCGCTCGGCGCGGTTCGCATGTTCCATCGTTCGATGGCGTATCGCGTTCCGTCGTGCAACGCGTGAAACGGCACGCCGTGCAGGGGACCGTGGGGCACAATCACCAGGTCTGCGGCATCGCCGATACTCGCGAGCAGCGGCGCGACAATCTGCGCGAACATGCGCTGGAGCGGCTCCACCGCGACGTTGATTCCGCGCGTGTATCCCGCGGCACCGAGGCGCGTCGCGCGGCGCATCTGGAACAGAATACGGGTGGTGAGATCGTCGATCGTGGTGCGATGACCAAGGTGGCGATGCGCGCGCATGCCATCAGCGCGCACCACCAGCGCAATGAGTTCGTCGTGAGCGAAGAAGTATTCGACAAGCGCTGTCGACGCCGGCAACCGACGCCGCACTTCCGCAGCCGACGGGGGGATCGCGAGGATCGATCGCTCGCCGCGGATCGCGGCCAGGCGATTCGTGACGCGATTGAGCGCCAGTTCCTCATCGTGCATGGCGCGCGACAGCGAAGCACCAAGCGTGGATGACGGCGCAAACCGCTCGCCGTTGGAGCGTTCGCCGTCCCATCGTGCGTACAGCGCGCTCAAGCGTCGCCGCAGTGATTCAAGCTCCTGCGCGAGTCGGCGGTCGTCATCATCGGCGTCGTTCGAGGGCGCGCTAGATTGATCGACTGCGCGCTGGACAAGATCAAGGAGCGCCCGCGATTTGGAGCGTTCGACCGCGTCAAATGCAGCATCGAGCGCGGCTGGAGTTCCTTCGGACAGGCGCGTGAGCGCCAGCGCTTCGTACGCCCGGGTACGGCTGCCGAGCCACGCGGCGCGGAGCCGCTCGGCCCGCAACGTCGCGCGGTAGCGCTCGATGGCTGCGACCGCTTCCTCCTGATCGAGGACCGCATCAGGATGCCCTTGCCGCAGCTGGGCGCGGGCGAGCAGAAGATCGGAGAGAAGGGGCGCGAGATCCATCGCGCGGCACTCTCGAATCATTTCGTCGGCGTCCAAGAGCGCTTCATCTGGTTCGTCGAGTGCGGCGCAGGCCCGGGCAAGATGGTGCCAGGCGATCATGCGGTCGATCTGCGTGCCGATGGGATCGGAGCGCACGGCACGCGCGAGGTCGCGCGCCGCTTGAAACTCGTTCTTGGCCAGCGCGAGCTCGGCACCGAGAAGTTCTGCCCGCAACAGCAGACGCCGTTGTTCACGCTCGCGCGCTGTTGCGGTGACGCTGGCGACATCGCGCTGCGCCTCGCCGATCCGTCCGAGCCGCGCCAGTGCCGACGCTCGCGCCAAGCGGGCCCGCGCTGCTTCGATCGGAAATCCATGCGGTTCGAGCCACGCGATGCTGGCGCTCAGCGCCGCTTCGGCCTCTCCGGGAACACCCAAGACCTCGAGCACTTCCGCCTCTTCTGCAGCGATCCGCGCGAGGTGGGCCGACGCCACGTCGCGCTCCAGCGCACGGCGGGCAGTTTCAAAGTGACTGAGTGACTCCTGCAGCCGGCCTTCGCGCGCGGCCAGGTCAGCCAGATTGCCCTGCAGCATGGCGACGGCGAATCGATCGTCCGAGGCCTGAAAGTGCGCGAGCGACGACTCGAACGCCGAACGGCTCGCACGAAGATCGTCGCGAAGCAGATGCACTTCGCCGAGCGCATTCTGAAGATGCGCCACCATCACCGGTTCGTCGGCGAGTGCAGTTCGCGCCCGCTCAAGATGGAGGCGAGCGGCATTCGGATCGCCTGCGGCCTTCTGGATATTGCCGAGATTGATGTCTGCGCGCGCGGCCAGCTTCGGCATGCCGAGCGCGAGGAGCTCGGTGCGGGCGAGTTCACCCGTCGCCAGTGCATCAGCGATGCGACCGAGCGCCGTCAACGGATGAAGGCTCGCGACCTGCGCGCGGCATGCGTCGACGGGCTGTTGCGCGGCGCGCGCAGCGGAGACTGACGCCTCTGCAGCGCGCAGCGCATCGGATGACCGACCCGCGTACGCCAGCGCTGTCACAAGTGCGCGCAGCAGGCGCGAACGCGGCGCTGAGCGCTGCGCGGACTCGGCAGCTTCCACCAATGTCTCGGCAGCGGCGATCGCAGCTGCGACGGACTTCTGTGCAAGGGCCTCGCTCGCGTCCCCGAACGCGAGCAGCGTGCCGTCCGGATCCTCGGCGCGCACGATGTACGCGACGCGATCATCGGCGGAGAGCGCGAGCCACGCCTCAAGTGGCGGCGCGGGCGGCGGCGGAAATTGCGGTGAGTTCGCAGTCATGGATCAACGTCATTCACGGAATCTCAAGAGGCATCGCGTAGAAGCCCCGTCGCTTCGAATTGGCGCTGACGAATTGAACGCTGTAGGTGCCGGCCGTGAGTCGGGCGCGGAACATGCTGTCGCTGTCGATCGGCACGGTGATCGCGCGCGGGTCCGATCCGTTCGTCTCGGTGAACGTCACGCTCCCCGGTCCGAACGATGACTCGTCAGCAGTCGCAAGCTGGCCGATCACCTCGAACACGTCGCCGCCGGCGGTCGTGCACTCGATGTCGACATCGATGCCGTCGATCGCATACGTCACGGCGAAACCGGTCCCGCCGCGGAGACCCGCGAGTGATCCCTGGAGCCGGCTGTCAAAGACGAGATGGGCTCGGATGGCGCCGGCGATGGCACCGAGTGACGCCGCCGCCTGATCGAGCAGCGACGGCGTTCGATAGCGGTCGAGTCGTGTGCTGAGTTCCCGCGCTGCTGCAACGACCACGGCCGGAACCGGATCGCGGCCGTCGTCCTGCAGGGTCGTGGCGGCGAGCGACAGCCGTTCAAAGATGCCCCGTGCATCGCTCGAGGCCATCACGGTCGCTCGCACGGCGGCCTCCCGCTGGGCGGGGAGCGTGCCGGTGATCAGTGCCGCAATGTCATCGAGGGAAACGTCCATGTGAGCGTCCAAAGTCCAGTGTGAAGCAGAACCGGAGAACCGGTCGGGAAGCGGAGTCCGCCACACGTTCCCAGATACAGCGCACGGAATCAGTCTGCAGATATCGGTCCCGCGAGACCAGAGACACGCCGCCGCTACACCTCGGCGCTGCTCCGCTCCGCTGCTTCGGGCCCCACACCCATGCCGCGGAGAATCGCCTCGAGTTTGGCGAGGCACCGCGCCCGGGTCGGGCCGATGCTCCCGACCGGCATGCCCAGCTGCTCTGCGACGGTGGGGTAGTGCGGCTCACCGTCGGATGCGAACAGGACCTGCAGGAGGCTGCGACACCGTTCGTTCAGGCGCTCGAATCCTTCGCGGACCAGCTGCCGCTGCTCGTCGGCGCGATCGGTCTCGGGCAAGGGAACTTCCTGGGCGCTGTCGATCGACACCGTGCCGCGCTGCGACTGCCGCTTGCGCAATCGCCAGCACTCCCGCGTCGCGGTGGTGATGATCCATGACGAAAGCCGTTCGCGGTCGCGCAGATCACCCAGATGATGGATGAGGGACGCGAACGTGGACTGGTGAACGTCTTCGCTGTCGTTGCCGTCCAGGCCGTACTTGCGCGGGATCGACCACACGAGCCGCGAATACCGGTGGACGAGTTCGTCCCACGCCGCGCGATCGCCACGAAGGCAGGCTTCGACAAGGGCGGGGTCGCTACGAAAGGCAGTCACGGCTGCTTAGCGTGGCGTATCGCGGCGGCGCAAGCAAGCGGCGCGAATGCTTCAATGAGCGGGCTGAGGTCCGAGATCCGGTGATTGTGCGGTCTGGCCGCAGCGGGAAGCGGTCAGTCGGTGCTGCGTGGTGATAGCCGTCACGCCCGGCGAGGATAGAGGAGCCGAAGCCACATTGGCCAAGTCTGGTGACACCTGCATGCCGCCCAACGCGCCTTTGGGGGATTCGGCGTCTTGTCTTCGGGCTCTCCGGCGCAGCACGGATTCTCCGCCCGCCGCCGCCCGGCCGGCCTGCGACCGCCGGCGTAAACCGCTTCTTCATCTTCCGCGCATGCTTCGCGACCGACTTCGCGCTCCCGCTGAAGTTGCCCCAGATCATGAAGCTCTCGATTCTGATCAGTTCGTCGATCTGCGCCACGATCGCCGCGCCGTCTGCATCGGCGTCGAGGTCTTCGTCACCTAGGCGACGCACGCCGCGAGGCTCGATCCCTCGACGCAGCGAGTCCGAAAACGAGTCTTCGTGAGGCTGCGGCGGCGTGACATTCTGCTTGACTCCGGTCGCGACAAGTGGAATACTAAACTGGTTGTCAACCAGTTGGAGCTGTTCTCATGGAGATTATCCCTGCCTTTGATGCCAAGACCCGCCTGAGTGAGCTGCTTGACCGAGCCGCGAAGGGCGAAACCTTCCAGATCACGAAACACGGACGGCCCGTCGGCAAGCTCGTTCCCCCCGACGGCGCTCGGGATCAGCAAGCGATCTTGGAAGCGGTACAACGGTTACGTCGGTTTCGCGGCCAGCTGAAGGGCATGAGTGTCGCGGACCTTCGCTCGATGGCACACGAAGGGCACCGTTTCTGATGGCTCTCGTTCCTGATGTGTCAGCGATCCTCAGTCAAGCGTTCGACGACGAAGACGCCTCATATGCAGAATCTGTCATCGACGCCATCGCTGGCGACGAAGCGATTGTTCCCACGCTGTTTTGGTTTGAGATTCGCAACGCGCTTCTGGTCGCCGAACGGCGTAATCGCATCGCGCCCGACCGAACCATCGCATTTCTTTCCGATCTGGCACTCCTGCCTTTTCAAGTAGACGAACGTCCACCTGAAGCCGCGTTGCTGGAGATGGCTCGGAAGCATGCCTTGACGGTGTACGACGCCGCCTACCTTGAGCTTGCTCAGCGCAAGAGTCTTTCCTTGGCGACACTCGATGCAGGGCTTGTGCGCGCGGCGAAGGCTTCGGGCGTGACCGTGTTCAATCCTCGTTGAGGCTATTACGCCGCCCCTCGCGCCAGCGGCGCGAACGTTTCGATCAGCCGGCCAAGCTCCGAAAGCCGGTGGATCGTGCGGTCCGGCCGCGGCGTGCAGCGGTCGATCGGCGCCGCGTCGTCGTAGCCGCCGCGCACGGCGATCGCCACCGCACCCGCGTTCCTGGCCGTGGCGATGTCGGTGACTGAGTCGCCGATCATCCAGATCGTTGCCGGGTCGGGCGTCTCGCGCCCGATGCCCCCAACGTTCGCGGCGAGCGCCAGAAGCGGTGCGGGATCCGGCTTGCGGCCGACCGCCGCGTCACCGCCGAGCCACGCGTCGACGCGGGACATGATCTCGAAGTGCTCCATGATGCGGCGCGTCGGCGCCGACGGCTTGTTCGTGCGGCAAAAAGGGGTGTCCATTACGGCGGTGGGAAGCCCACCCGGTTAGGATCGTCCCTATGGAAGAGACGGCGCTTCCGCGCGACATCGAGTGGCTGTACACGCGGCTGGACGAGGTGGCGCACTCCGAGGGCGGGAGCGAGCTCGCGTCCCTGCGTGCGGTGGTGGCGCGGATGCTGGACTCCGGAACGGTCGACCCGGAACTCGAGACTCTCGAGCTGGAGCGGATTCGGTCAATCCTGAAGTTCCTGGCGATCCGCTTCCATCTGCGCAACAAGGCTGAGCAGGTGCACATCGCACGCGTCAACCGTCGACGTGAGCGCGAGGCGCGTCCCGATCGTCCGCGACCCGAGTCGCTCCAGGAGGCCGTGACGGCGCTCGCGGCCTCAGGCTGCACGCTTCCGCACCTCCGCGAGGTGATCGCTCGTCTCGACGTCGCCCCGACGCTCACCGCCCATCCGACGGAGTCGCGCCGCCGCAGCGTCCTCGAGAAGCAGCGCCGGATCGGCGACCTGCTCGAGATCCAGAATCGGGATGACGTGACCGATGCGGAGCGGGCGCGGGCTGGGAGCGAGGTCCGGCAGGCGCTGGCGATGCTGATGGCGACGGACGAGGTGCGGGGTCGGCGCCTCGACGTGATCGACGAGGTCCGCAACGGCGTGCAGCACCTGGCGGGAGTCATCTGGGATGCGATTCCGTCGCTGGCGCGCGATCTCGTCGACGCGGTGCAGACGACGTACGGCGAGACCATCGAGCCTCCCGTCCTGGTCCGCTACCGCACGTGGATCGGCGGTGACCGCGATGGCAATCCCAACGTGACCGCTGCCCACACGCGCGAGGCGCTGGCGGAGATGCGCGCCGCAACCGTCGAGCGGCATGCGGCCACTCTCGAGCAGCTCCGTCGCGACCTGAGCCTCTCGGATCGGCGCATCGCGATCGACCCGACTCTGCTCGAGTCGATCGCCCGGGACGAGGAGGAGCAGCCGCTCGACCCTGACCTGATGCGACACCTGCGACACGAACCGTTCCGACTCAAGCTGCGTCACATGCAGGCGCGGATCGGCGACGTGGCGTATTCCGCGCCGCGTTTCGTCGAGGATCTCGCCATGCTTCAGGGCACCGTCCGCACCGCCGGCCTCGAGGAGGTGGCGTCGCGCGGCCTCCTCGCCGATGCGCTACTCCGGGCGCGGACGTTCGGCTTCCATCTCGCGGCGCTGGACATTCGCCAGCACAGCCGCGTGCATGAAGCGGTCGTCGCCGAGCTGCTCCGCATCGGCGGAGCGCACGCCGCATACGAGGCGCTCGACGAGGCGCAGCGGCACGAACTTCTTGAGCGCGAGCTCCGGACGTCCCGGCCTCTGCTGGGACCTCTGCTGGGACCCCTGCTGGGATCCGGTCTCTCGGTCTCCCCCGAGGCGCGCGAGCTGCTGGACACGCTCGCCGTGCTCGCCGAGACATGGAACACCCGGCCCGAAGCGATTGGGGCGTACGTCGTCAGCATGGCGTGCGAACCGAGCGACCTGCTGGAGGTGCTCGTGCTCCTTCGCGAGGTCGGACTGTGGCGGATCGCGGACGGTGTCGCGACCTGCCCGATCGACGTGGTGCCGCTCTTTGAGACGGTGGACGACCTGGCCACCGCGCCGTCGGTGCTGCGCTCGCTCTTTGCAGACCCTGCGTATCGGGCTCATCTTGCCGCGCGCGGGCGCTTTCAAGAGATCATGCTGGGGTATTCCGACAGCAACAAGGACGGCGGTTACCTGGCCGCCAACCGTCGGCTGGCTTGCGCCCAGGACGAACTCGCCCGAGTCTGCACCGACGCGGGCCTCTCCTTCCGCTTCTTTCACGGTCGCGGCGGCACGGTGGCGCGAGGCGGGGGCCGGGCGCACCGCGCGATCATGGCGGCCCCGGCCGCCAGCCGCAACGGTCGGATCCGCTTCACCGAGCAGGGCGAGGTGATCTCGTTCCGCTACGCCACGCCGGCCTTGGCGCATCGCCACCTCGAGCAGATCGTCAACGCCGTGCTCCAGGCGACGGCGCGAATAGAGGCTGGGGATGCGGTCTCTTCAGGGCCGGTCGGTTCAGGGTTCGACGAGCTGATGGAAGCCCTCGCCGCCCGCTCGCGCATCGAGTACCGCGCCCTGATCGACGACCCGGCGTTCTGGCCCTGGTTCGTCGAGCGCTCGCCAGTGCAGCACATCGGCGAGCTTCCGATCGCGTCACGCCCGGTCTCGCGCCGCGGCGGTGCGCTGCGATTCGACAGCCTCCGCGCCATCCCCTGGGTCTTCGCCTGGACGCAAATGCGCGCGGGGGTGCCCGGCTGGTACGGACTTGGTGCCGCGTTCGACGAGATCGTCCTCCACGATCCGGCTGAGGTCGCTCGCTGCCGCACCGCCTATCGCGAGAACGGGCTGTTCCGCGCCGTGATCGACAACGCCCAGCAGGAGATGGCCCGCGCCCGGCTCCAGGTGGCCCGCTGGTACTCCGACGGCGCGGCCGAGGCGATTCATGCCAGCATCGCTGCGGAGTTCTCCCGCGCCGAGCGGGCCGTGCTCGCGCTGACCGGCCAGGACGCTCTGCTCGACAATAACCCGGTGATCCAGCGCTCGATCCGGGATCGGAATCCCGACACGGACCTGATCAACGCGCTCCAGGTCGAGCTGCTCCGCCGCTGGCGCGATTCGTCCGAGGAGGATCCCGCCCTGCGCGCCGTGATCCTCCTGAGCGTGAACGCCGTCGCTGCGGCGATGCAGAGCACGGGTTGATCGGCGGACAAGGCGGCCGACGGACCCTGTTGCGGGGACGTTCCGGGGACGGCGAAAGGGTGTGTCCATTACGGCGGCAGGAAAGTGCCGCATTTAGCTCTTGCTGGATTTCAAGGGCGGACATACTGGCATTTTCGTAAGTCAGAAAGCCCTAACTGACACACACCCTCAACACCGCACCGCCACGCACTTTCACCGCGCCGGTTCGGAGCCGACGTCCGGTGCGGTCACGATGAGGAGTTGCTGTCGATAGACCTTGCACAGTTCGGCGTTCGCGCCGAGCGTTCGCTCGCCTCGCTCGAGTCCGTCACGGAGAAGCCGTTCGGCATCCGCGGTCTGCCCGTCACGTGAGAGCGATCGCGCGAGGTGAAGGGCCGTGAGCAGCGTCGACGGATGATCGGCACCGAGCTCTTCGGATCTCGCGACGTACACGTCCTCCAGAGTCGCGAGCGCATCGGTGAGACGACCGTTCATCGCCAGCGCCGTACCGAGATTGTGTCCGGAGTTCATGGTGTGCGGATGCCGCTCTCCCAACGTCCGCCGTCGAACGTCGCGCACCCTCGTGATCAGCTCGATCGCTTCAGGTTCGCCGAGATTCAGGGCGACCATGGCCAGCGCGTTGAGCGAGATCAGCGTGTCGGGATGCTCCTTGCCCAAGACCCGGAGGCGAACGTCGTAGACCTCTCGTCCGAACCGCCGTGCGGTGTCGAAGTCGCCCCGGTTGAAGGCCAGCAGCACAAGATTGCTCTTGATGACGAGCGTGCTCGTGGCCTCGGCACCGTAGATCTCGGCGGCGTCGGACAGCGCCTGCTCGAGAAGCGGCATGGCCTCGTCGGGCCGACCGGCGTCCGCCAACAGAAGTCCGAGGTTGGACCGAACGGCGACGGTCTCCGCGTGGTCGCTCCCAAATCGCGCCTCGGCCGCGCGAAGCTGCGCGCGCGTCGCGGCCTCGGCCTCCACGAAACGTCCGGCCGCATGCAGCGTTCGCGCGACGTTTCCTCTGATGGCGAGCAGGTCATCGGGCATCGGAGCGGGCGCGGTGTCGGCGCGGGCGACGCACTCGGCGAACGCGGCGAGCGCCTCCTCGAATCGGCCGAGGTCATGCAGAACCTCGCCTAACGAGTTGATGGTGCCGATCGTCGTGGTGTGCGCCGGACCAAGCTCCATCTCCGCGTCCGCCGCGACGGTCCGCAGGTCGCTCTCGGCGAGAGCGCGGTCACCGAGATCGGACTCGAGGATCGCCAGTTCGCGACGTGCCTCGAGGCGAGATCGCGGATCACCGCCGGATTCGATCGCACGCTCCAGATGAAATCGTGCCTCATCGTGGCGTCCGAGCCGGCGATACGCCTGACCGATGATCGACTCCACGCTCGCCAGCGCGCGAGGCTGAGCGGCGAGCCTGATCGGCAACGAACGAGCAGCCTCGTCCAGCACCTCGCTCATCGTTCGTTTGGCACCGCCCGCTGCCGGATCGGCGGATCCAATGATGTCCCTCGCCAGGAAGTCGACTACGGCACGGGACGTTTCGAGCTGGTTGTCGGTTTCGTCTCGCGCGACCGAGGCCGCTCGCTAGGCGGCGACGGAGAGCGAACTGGTCACGATTGCACCGGCAGCAAGCAGGAATGCCGCAGCGGAAGCGACGCGATTGCGTCGGATGAACCGGCTGGCCCGATACTGCCAGGAGTCCGCATGTGCGGTGACCGGGCGGGCTTCGAGATAGCGCCGCAAGTCGTCGGCGAACGCATCGACCGTCGCATAGCGTCGTTCAGGTTCCTTGCGCAGAGCCGTAGCCAGCACGATGTCGAGGTCGCCGTGAAGAGTGGCCGAGAGGCGGGGCGCCGTCGTTCCGCGAGCCGCTGCAATTGCGGCGCTGTCGGTGCGGCCACGCAGAGCATCGCTCGCCCGCGCGGGGGGACGACGCAGGATCGTTTCCTGAATCTCCGCGACCGAGGCGTCCGCATCCCCATGAGGATGGACGCCTGTCAGGAGTTCATACACGAGGACGCCGATGCCGTACACATCGGTCGACGTCGTCACCGGCTCGGCGAGGAGCTGTTCCGGGCTGGCGTACCGAGGTGTCATGGCGGGAAGCGTCGGGGAAGAGCCGCCGTCCGGGTCCAGCAGCCGCGCGATCCCGAAGTCCAGCAGTTTCGGCGTCCCGTCCATGGAGACGAGCATGTTGCTGGGTTTGAGATCGCGATGCACCACGAGGCGTGCGTGTGCCGACCTGAGTGCCTCCATCACCGGAAGGATCAGGCGGATTCGGCCGGCCACGTCCAGGCGCCTGTCGTCGCACCATCGATCGATCGGTTCGCCGTCGACGAACTCCATCACGAGATAGGGCTCGCCGTCGGTCGTCTCGCCTCCATCGATCAGCCTGGCGATGTTCGGGTGATCGAGGCGCGCGAGGGCAGAACGCTCGACGCGGAAGCGAGCCAGTACCTCCGGCGTCACGAGGTCGGCGCGAACTCTCTTGAGGGCACCGATCTGCTCGAAGTCCTCGCCGCGTCGAACCAGCGAGACGTCGCCCATCCCGCCGACACCGAGTGACCCCAGCACCTGCCATGGCCCGACGCGACGCGCCGCACAGCCCGTCTCGAGGAAGCCGGACGAACGGTGCCATGCATCAAGGAGCCCAGCGGCTTCGCGCGCGACATCGTCGGAGGCGGCGTCAAGGAGCCGTCGTCGCTCGTTCGGGTCGGCGTCGAGCGCCGCGTCAAACAGCGTTCGCGCCGCGCTCGCGACCGATTGTTGCCGCGGGTCCGTCATTCGGTGCCATGCCCGCTCTCGGCGTTCGGGCCGTTGAGAGTGCGAAGGAGCCACGCGCGGCTGAACGCCCACCATCGCTCCGCAGTCCGGGTCGAGATGCCCAGCGATTCGGCCGCTTCGGGCAGGTCCAGTCCGGCGAAGAAGCGGAGCTCGACGAGACGCGCCTCGTCTGGATGCGCGGCGCCGAAGGCTACGAGAGCCTCGTCGAGATCGATGAGGTCGACCGGGCTCTCCGTTTCGAGGACAGGTGCGGCCGCGTCGCGGGCCGCGTCGAGCGGCACACGCGCACGTTTGCCCCCCCCCCGACGCAGACGTCCGCGAGCTCGCGCCCTATCGACGAGAATGCGGCGCATGGCGGTTGCGGCGACGGCGAAGAAGTGGGTTCGATCGCGCCAATCCACCCGGCTCTGATCGACAAGCTTGAGATACGCCTCATGAACGAGAGCCGTCGCCTGCAACGTCTGATCCACCGGCTCGCCTCGCAGCCGATGCTGGGCAAGTCGACGCAATGCGTCGTAGACGGGAGGCAGCAGGTGATCTGCGGCGCGGGCCCGATCGACCCGGGCGTCGAGCAGTATTGCCGTGAGGTCAGCGTCGGACATGCATGGATTCGAGCAGAGCGTCCGAGTCAGGGCAAACACATTCGTTGGCGAAGTTGCCGGATTTCGTGTCGGAGGGTGGCGGCGGACGACGCGATACGCCACGCAGCCGCGCCGACGTGCGGCGACATCGTGTTCTGATTCCGGGGCTTGGCTACCTATCTGAGGAGATCCTGCATGTTTCGCACTGTGACGGCCATTGTGGCCGCGAGCGCCATCGTTGCGCTCGCATCCGACGCGTTCGGCGACACGTTCACCTATCAGGGCGTACTGCGATCCGACGGCGCGCCGTTCACCGGCACCGCCCAGCTGACCTTTCGACTGTTCGAAACGTCGATCGGGGGCCCGGCGCTCGCGTCTGAACTCGTGATCAGCGACGCCGAGATCATCGACGGCCTCGTGACGGCTGACCTCGACTTCGGCGCGGGCGTCTTCGACGGTTCGCCTCGCTTCATCGAAATCGCGATCGATGGCGTCACGCTGGCGCCGCGACAGGCGCTTCACGCCACGCCGTACGCGCTCTTTGCGATGAACGGCAACGAAGGTCCGGCCGGACCGCAGGGTGCGACCGGCGTCGCTGGTTCGATCGGCCCGCAGGGTCCCGTCGGTGCGCCCGGCGACTCGCATTGGTCGATCAACGGTTCCGCAACCTACTACGCAAGCGGTTCGGTGGGCATCGGACCAAGCTCGCCGCTTGCGCGACTGCATGTTCGCGCCGCGGGGGTGTCGCTCGCCGTGGGCGCGCTGAACGGCGACGACGCCGTCCTCGAGGACATCGATGCGATCCTCGGCCTGTACAGCAATGCGGCAGGAGTTGCAGGCTCTACGCTGGTGTTAGGCGAAGTCAACGGCGGAGTGCTGGCGAGCAAGTGGTCGCTCGCTCGCGAGACGACCGCCGGTGGAGGCGGGCTGCGCGTCTCCTACAACACCGACAGCGAATACTTCGACAATCCGCTCATGTACTTCAGTGACAGCCTGCGCGTCGGCATCGGTACGACGGACCCGCAGTACACGTTGGATGTCAGCGGGAACCTGGGCGCGATTCAAGCGACGCTCGGCAACGGCTCGAACGGCACGCCGCTCCAGATCGTTCCCGGCAGCCTCAGCCCATACGGCATTTTCATGACCAATCCCACGCTCGGCGGTGACGGCATTCGCATCGTCTGCACGAACAACGGGCCTACGTCCAGCGCCGAATGCCTTGATGTCGTGACCGCAGCGACGAACGGCGTGGCATTGCGCGCCCAGGCCAACGGATCCAACAGCTTCGGCATCCATGTGACGGCGGCCCGCAACTACCTCAGCGGCGGACTTGGTCTTGGCACGACGGCACCCACGTCGCTGCTGCACGTGAACGGTCTCGGAAGTCCGACCGGCGGTGATCCGTCCGAGGACAACGTCGTCGCGAGGTTCCGGCAATCCGGATCGGGCGAGGGGACCGCACTCTCCATCGATGCGCTGTCGGGCCAGGACGCCACGATCTATTTCGCTGAGAACGGCACCGCGACCTGGAGTCTCTTCGCGGACTCTTCGGCACAGGACTTCGTTCTGTTCAACGAGGACATCGCATTGAGTGCCATGACCGTCACGGAGAGCGCCGCGGGATTCGACTTCGTCATGCGCGGCGATGTGTTGCCTCTGAACACGAACACGTTCACGCTTGGCAACTCGAGCGCCAAGTGGGCGTCGGTGTGGGCGCTGAACGGCGTGATTCAGACCTCGGACGCGCGGTGCAAGCAGGCGGTGCGCACGCTTGACTACGGACTTGCCGAAGTGCTGGCGATGCGCCCCGTATCGTATGAGTGGACGGACGACGCGTCGGCCGGTCGCCAGCTCGGACTCATCGCCCAGGAGGTACGCGAACTCGTTCCCGAAGCGATCATCGAGGGCGACGATGCCGAGCGCACGCTCGCGATGTCGTACACGACGCTCGTCCCCGTTCTGACGAAGGCCATCCAGGAACAACAGGCGATCATCGAACGGCTCGAGGCGCGGCTTGAGCAGCTCGAACGCGCCGCCAGTCATCAGGAGGTGCGCCGATGAACGTGACCGTTCTCGCAATCGTGATACTCAGCGTTGCAGGTCCGGACCTTCAACTCACTTGGCACAGCATGGACGGAGGCGGCGGCACGCTCGAAGCGGCGGCGTGGTCGATCGACGGCAGTGTGGGACAGTGCGATGCCGGCGAGAGCGTCGGTGGCGTGTGGTCTCTGTCGGGCGGATTTTGGCCGGGCGTGCCCGTGGCCACCTGCGTCGGCGACGTCGACGGAAACGCGCTTGTCGATGCGGCGGACCTGGCACTGGTTCTCGGCGCATGGGGGCCCGCACCCCGGCTCTCTATCGAGGACATCGATGCCAACGGAGTGGTGAATGCGGCGGACCTCGCTCTCGTCCTCGGCGTATGGGGGGCTTGCGAGTAACACGGCGCTCTCGCCAAGGACTGCTCTACCGACCGGAACGGGCCGATGTGGCACATCGGCTCGTTCCGGCTTTGCTTTCGTTCAGCACGGCAGGGTCGAGCGGCATGATGGCGAGAAAGCCTCCATATAAAGCCGCCATAACACCCAAGCGCACGAATGCGAGACAGTGGCGACGAAATGGTCGGTTCGCCGCGAAGGGGTCCGGCATCACCCGCAGCTCAATGCGATCGGCTTCATGACCTGGTCGACAGTCCCGACCGAACGTGAGCGAGGGCGCGGACCGCAGCGTCATCCTCACCAGCAGAAGCGCTTGCCAGCGTCTCCGCGGCGTTCGCGATCGCTGCCACGATGAGCGGATGCTCGAGCGCGAGCTTCTTCTCCCGCGCTTTGCGGAGAGTCCGCAGCAGCACGACGGAGGCCTCGTACGCCGCGACCCAATTGACGACGACCACGGGGTCGCTGCGGCACCCGAGCAGCTGGCACCATGGCGCCGGGTTCGTGAGCACGCAGTGACCGTGCTGAATCCGCACCACGCCGGCCCGCTCCCACCCGACTGCGGCCTCCGAGATGCTCCGATAGGAGTATGCGGTCCATTGCTGGACGAGTCGCATTCGAATGCCGCGCGGATGTCCGATCAGGTAGACGACGAGAAACGATCGGAGATCGTTGCCCAGAGGATCGCGGGCGCGAAGCAGCAGCGCTGCTGTGCCGCCTGCGCAACTGCCGATCGGCTTCGTTGGGTTGATCGTGCTGCGCTGCGCGCCCGATCTGCCGCGCGCTGCCGGACCCCTTTCGTCGTCGATCGGCTGCCAGAGTTTGCTTCTCGCGTCCGCCGTCTTGGCGAACGTGCTCAGCCGCTGACGAATGACGCTGTGCTGGCTGGACTTCAGCCATGCGTGATGAGCTCGTCGATTTGCGTGACCATCGCCCGTTGCCGTCTGCGTCAGCGTCGAGGTCCTTGTCTCCTCCGCGACGCATGCAGCAAGCTCCGCGTCCAGCATCGCCAGCACCCACGGCGTCGACTCCGCTCTGCAGCCTGCGGCGAAAAGGTGTGTCCATTACAGCGTTCATTACAGCGTTACGGCGGCGCATTACGGCGGCGATTACGGCGGCCCTCCGTTTGGGTTCCCGAGCGAAGTGAACGCGAGGCCTACGTCGGACACGGTCCCCAGGCGCCGAGCACGATCGCCAGATCGGTGGCATCGACGGTTCCGTCGCCACTGACATCGCCCGGACAGGGAACGATCTGCTCGACGATCAGCGTCGCGCTGCTGCTGGGACCTCCCTGTGCGTAGCTCACTGTCCACTTGTACACCTTGTTCGGGGTGAAGCTCACGGGCGGGTTCGCGAAGGCGCCCGACAGCTGACCCGGCGCCGCATTCAGGATCGTGAACGCCTCGCCGACGATGGGCTGATAGACGCCGCCGCCGAGATCGATGAGATGTACATCGAGCGCGCCGGCGACCTGCGCTGGCCCGGACGCATTGAGCTGATCGAACTGCGTGCCGAACGTCGGGCCGCCGATTTCGACGACCCACGTCGACGTCGGTTCGAACGTGAGATCAGCGACGATCGCCAAGCCCGGCGACGAGCCCACGCGCAGCGTGCCGGCATTCAGGAGATCGCTGCCGGTGAGGTTCAGCGTGGATCCCAGCGTCATGTCGCCGCTCGCGGAGTTCTCGAGCCGTCCGCCGCCGAGGAATGAGGCGGTCTCGTGGACGGTCGTCGTGCCGCCGAAGCGCAGCCGCGCGCTCGCGCTCGCGAACTGGACGTCGCACGAGATCAAAAGCGACGCGTCTGCGGTGATGCTCACCGCGTTCGTGACGTTGATCTCGCCCGAGACCCACATGGGCGAGCCGGCGACGCGCGTGATCATGAGCGCGCCGACGCCGCCGACGTCAAGCGTGCCCGCCATCGTCCAGTGCGCGTTCGGATTGGCCAGGTTGATCGTGAGCTTGCCCAGGAACGTTCCGGTGAGGTCGAGCTCGCCGTCGAACGGCTGCCCGGCGACCGCATCGACCGAGTTCGCGTTGATGACGAGTGGGGTGGCGATCGACCACGCAGTGTTCCCAGACGAGCCGTCCATGTCGAACGTGTCCGCGCTGATGGTGGTCTGGCCGAAGATGTAGACGTCGCCGTTCTGCCGCGCGGCGCCGTCGATCGTGACGTCGCCGTTGTAGTCGGTGTTGCCGTTGAATTCGACGCCGCCGTCGTTGAGCGACGAGCTGAAGGTGGTGAAGGTTCCGCCGAGGACATCGGTGGCCCCGTTGAAGCGAAGCTTGGCGCCCTCGTCGATTTCGTGATCGGCACCGTCGATGGTCGTTGCGCCGTCGAAATCGATCTCGTCGGCAGCGTCGACGTGGATGGAGGCCGACGCGTTCAGCGTGACCGGCGCCGTCACGATGAGATGCACTCCCGAGTCCCCCGCGCTCTGCGAGAAGATCGAGCCGTTGACGGTGAGGTGCCCCCCGTTCACGAATGCCGGCAACTCGGTGAAGGAGGAGGGGATGACTCGCAACGCCGCGGACGGGCCGAGCGTCCAACCCTCGTCCAGGAGCATCGTGAGTTGGTTGCCCTCGGACAGCCAGATGAAATCGTCCATTGCATCGGCGAGTCCGACGCCCTGGATCTCGAGCGCGTCGAACCCGAAGGCACCTCCGTGGATGAGAGGGAGCACGTCGCCTGCGACGGTGCCATCGAGGTCGATGCGTCCCGTGCCGTTCTGGATGAGGGTGAGGTCGTCGATGCTGGAGTCGAGCATCCCATCAAAGACCAGCGCGACCGGCTGATCGCCGTCCACGATGATTGTCCCGGTGCCTCGCAGTCGCGCAGATTCCCCGAGCGTGAAGACGTTGTTGACGACGAGGGTCCCGCCGTCCATCTCGATCCATCCTCCGTCGCTGACGGTGAGCGCTCCGATGACGGCGTCGTACAGCGCCGGTCCGTCGGCCACGATCAGGCGCGACGGCCACAGGGGGGGTACCTGGTTTTGGCCGCTGATCGTCCCCGGACCCGCCACGATCAATTGCGAGTTTGCCGTATCGAGCCCCATCCCGTCCGTGATCGACAGCGACGCGATCGTCGCGTTCACGTTCAGGGTGACGATCGCGTTCTCGGCTATCGCCGTGTTGCCGATGAGGACGAGATTCGTCGGACCGGGCAGCCCGAACCGTGACCAGTTGCCCGGGTTGCCCCAGCTGCCGAAGTCGTTGCTCCAACTCTTCACCTGCGCCGAGGCGGCGTTCGTGGCGAAGGCGACGCCGGCGACTGCCAGCATGAGTGCGAGACGAAGTGCCATCGGGGTTCTCCTAATGAACCAAGGCGCAAGCGACGGAGAACCTGCGCCGCAAACTGGCAGGTTTTTCGAGCGCCGATTCTCGAGAGCCGAAGATAGCCCAACGCCGACGCCGAACGCAATCGTCAAGGACGCACATCGTCGAGCGCGAGGACGACGGCGATGATGCCGTCGTGAAACGCGCGACCCCGGAAAAACTGTGCTTTTTCCTGCCGATTGATGCGATTGTGGAGGAAGACCGGGCCCTCTGTGGCCGCGGTGCTTCGGCGAATGAGTGTGTCCATTCAAGCTCGACTTTGGACACGCACATTTCCATCAGCTCGACTTTGGACACGCACATTTCCATCAACTCGAACGTCGTGATCGCATCCTCAACGACGCGCAGTCGCGGCCTCGCCGCCCTCACACCGACCACTTCCCCAGGAGACTTCCATTACGTCGTGTCGGTCGTCTTCTGGGCAGTCCTGCTCGCAGGAACTCTGCGCGGCTGCGGTCGTCGGAGCGCGTGAGTCAACCAGTTCACCGCGTCTGCGGCGAGCGCGCACACCCTCCGCAACATTGAGCCGCGTCCCGCAGCAGGAGCAGGCCTGCATGCATGCCCCCCCTTTGAGGCCTGCACACGTGCCTCATGCGTTCGCCTGAGTCCGATAGAATCAGATCCAACACTTCGCAGGCGGATTCTGCGTGAGAAATTTCCGACGCGCGTCGGAGTCTGGCCGGAACCTTCGTATGCGTTGGAAGATGGCATTTCCGCTCCGACAGCTCATTGACATCCATCCGTACGCGTTTGGCTCGACGTTCACTCATTCGGTTGTGAATGATGTTTCCTCAAACAGGGCGCTGGTCGGGTTCGGCGGCAACGGCATCGGCTCCAATGGCCACGCTTTCGCGTTTCCTCTGGCGCTGACCACGCCGTCCATCTCAGCGGTCGACCTCCACACTACGAGCGGCGCCTACTCCTGCGCCTTCGGCGCCAGCGACG
>ENA-ORBV01000174-ORBV01000174.1-microbial-mat-metagenome-genome-assembly--contig:-NODE-174-length-139730-cov-7.638547_pt1 | contig 139730 bp, 114 predicted proteins | sample MGYA00237777_ERZ505514 | MGnify/ENA primary metagenome ERZ505514 (study PRJEB26160, sample SAMN06269048) | microbial mat metagenome | isolation source: Oligotrophic lake microbial mat | place...
ACATCGGGCTGGAGGCGGGTCTCGATTCGTTGGGGCCCTATGCTGGTATCGGCTTCGGCTGGATATTCGACCTCCGAGATGAGGCTGGACTTGGCTTGGACGCTCGCTTGCGGAACAGTCACCGGCCCCTCAGGCTGTCAGCGGCGTTGCTCCAGCACCCACTTCTCCGCTGCCTCCAGCACCTCATCTTCGTCGGCGTCCGTCTCGACCTCGTGGCCGGCTACGAAAATCTCGCCTACTTCGGACGCGGCCCCGTCGAAAACTACTCCGACCGCAAAAACGGCAGCCTCGTCGCCCGCTACGAGACCACCGTCACCGCCGAATACGTGGACTACGTCATGCCCCAAGAACACGGTCACCACACCGACGTCCGCTGGCTCGAAATTTCTCCCACCCGTAAAACCAAATCCCCCGCCCTCCGCATTACTGCCGCCCCGCTCTTCGAGTTCAACGTCAGCCACTACACCGCCGAAGACCTCTACGCCGCCAAGCACACGACTGACATTACGCCCCGCGCCGAAACGATCATCTACCTCGACGCCGCCCACCGCGGCCTCGGCACGCAAAGCTGCGGCCCTGACGCCCTCGACCAATACAAACTCAACGCCAAACAATACACCTTCACTTACACGCTTTCGACCCGCCATCTGCGCCATCTGCGGTTAAAAACGCCACCACCACTTATCCAATCCCCCTCAGAGTCCATCCAACCCAGGTCGCCGTTGTGCGCCACGCCTAACCAATGTTTTCCATGCGCTTTTTAACCCTCCTCGTTTGCCTCGTCACTACTCTCAACGCTGCCGAGCCCTTTAAGTCCGGCGATAGCTGGATTGCAGTTGGCGACAGCATTTCCACCAACGGCGTTTATGCCCAGAACATCGAACTGTTCTACCTCACCCGCTATCCCGATCGCCCGCTCGCCTACATCAACGCGGGCATACCCGGCGACACCGCGAACGGCGTGCTTAAACGCTTCGATTGGGACGTCGCCTACGCCAAGCCCACCGTGGCCACCGTCATGCTCGGCATGAACGATGTGAATCGTGGCAAATACGCCGCCGACCAAGATCAGCCGAAACTGGAAGCGAGGCACGCCGCCACTATCGCCACCTACGACAAAAATCTCCGCGAGATCACCGCTCGTCTCCAAGGCATCGGCAGTCGCGTGGTCTTGCTGTCGCCCACGCCTTTCGATGACACCATGCGCAAAGACGGGACCAACCTGCCCGGTTGCAACGATGCCCTCGCCGAGTTCGGGCGCAGAGCTCGCGTTATCGCCGCCGAGACCGGCGCTGAGTTCATCGATCTGCACACGCCGATGACTACGCTCAATCGCCGCCTCCAAGCCAAGTCCCCGGAGTTCACCCTCATCAGCGGCGACCGCATTCACCCCGGCCAACCCGGACACTTCGTCGCCGCGTATTATTTCCTCCAAGCCCAAGGCGTGCGCGGCACGGTAGCCATCGCCCACCTCGATGCCGCGACCAGCAGCGTGCGGCGCGCGGATAACTGCATCATTAGCGATTTCACCGGCACCGAGCGCTCGGTTCAGTACACCTATTTGGCCGATGCTCTGCCCTTCCCGGTGAGCCCCGAGGCCGCGCCCGCGCTGGATTGGGTGCCTTTCCAAACCGAATTGAATCGTGAAGAATTCCGCGTGCAAGGTCTTGCGCCAGGCACTTATCAACTCAAGATTGACGATCAGAACATCGCCACCTTCGATGCCGCCGACCTCGCTCGTGGCGTCAACCTCGCGGAGTTCCCCACCCCCCAGCTGGCCCAAGCCCGCAAAGTCTTAGAGCTTTTACAAAAACGCTGGTTTCTCATCGGTAAAATCCGGATCGTCCCCATGGTCGAACACCATCTGGGCGGCGACCTTCCCCGCCCCTTCACCCTTGAGGCGATCGAGCCCGCCCTCGCAACTTGGGAAGCCCAGATAGCCGCCACGCCCAATCATTGGCAGCGCAACCACCCCGCTGAATACCGTGAACAGAAACCCGTCGCCGCCGAGCGTCCCGCGCAAGCCGCCGCACTGCTCGAAGAAGCCCGCGCCGCCGCAGAACCCAAGGCACGGCGCATCTCGCTTTCGCTGCTGGTCAATTAGGCTCATCCGCACGGTCTCTTTTCTGTAACGATCTTGGAGCTGAACGATCAGCTTGCATCACGAGGTCTTCGAGCATGGTCCCGTGTATGAGGCCGGTCGCCTTCCAGAAAGGCTACAACGGACGGATTTCTTTATCCACCGTATGCAAACTTCCAACGGCTGTGCGCCGAAACTTTGACCCAACATCAGAGCCAAAATTAGAGCGAGGATTCCGTATGATTTCACGCCGGGCTACGTTGAAAAATGCGGCTGGTAGATGCAGGCATGGCGATGGAACCGCTCACGGCCTGACCAGTTTCCACGTCTGTCAATGTTCCCGCAGGGAGCACCAGAGTTGCATCCGCATCATTTGCGTTCAGTAGGAAAACCCATTCACGCCCATTCGTGTGAACTCGGCTCCGTGGATCAGTCGTGAGGGGAAAAAGGAAAGAGGATGTAAGGAATGGATAGTCATTACTTTATTAAAATGAACAATTAAATTACCAGTGATTAATTTATTTACCTGATAGAAAAGAGGCTTCTAACCGTAAAAAATATTTAACAGATTTAGTATTTTTTGTTACGTTGTTACGAAAGGCAGGATCCCAAGGTTAGGCACAATTAATTTGCAAAAAGCCTATACGCGGTCTGCGTTTTTAAAGGAAGATCGCCTTAAATCCTAAGTTCCCATTTGTAATCAGGCTCACCAACGGGTGTAGCGGGCGGGGTCGTCTCCGTCTTGCCGGTCCATGCTAAATCCGGGTAAGTAAAAAGAGGAAATTTCTGGATTTTTAACTAATTCGATCCGAACGGTCAGGGGTGTGTCTCCGCCGCCCATGCCACCGCCGCCGAATTGGTCGAAGAGGCGGATAGCAATGACGTTATCCTGCCCAGGTTTGACGACGTAGGCTGGAATCGAGTAGATGCGGGGGGTGTTCCATGCTGTTGTATTTTCTTTGCCAACGCCGCCGATTTTTACTCCGTTAAGAAAGGTGAGGTCATGATCATCTAAAGTGGGTAGAACTAGTCTCAAATTTCCCATACCTTTCCATGCGGCGGGTATAGTGATTTTACGACGAAGCCAGAGGGAGCCATCAATTTTTTCTAGGTCAATGGTGCCGAGTTTGTTCATGGCGGGAAGGCGGATTGAATCCCAAGAACTGTCGTTATAGTCCGCCTTAGTTTTAGCGAGATCAAGTGGGGTGCCGTCTAGGCTAGGTTTATTCATGTCTTCACTTGCAGGCATGCTTGTTTCCAATAGAACTTTCCACTGACCCGCCAAATCGATTGGAAGGAAGGTATTAATTTTCAGATCAAAGAAGTTTGTATCTGATTCAAAGGAGGCTCCTAGGTTTCCTAAGATTTGGGACAAAGCACGGTGCCAACGCCATTCACTGATACGCAGGTAGTTTTTTTTGCCTGCATCTAAAGAGTTGGGATTACCTTGGAATGCTATGAGGGAACCTGCACCAACAACTTTTCGTCCAATCAAACCTTTAGCAGCCAACTCTAAGCCCTCTACGGGTTGAATTAAGGAAAGTTCTATGTCGGCCCGGAGCCGAACTTCAGATAGGGAAACTCCTGCGAGTTCCGGCCACGTGGGTAGGGTTTCTGGGCCTCTACCGAAAATAGTTTTTTTTGTGGTGAGACCAAGGGGAAGTTTACTATGACCTCCGATAATCATGACATGGGTGCCTGCCTTGAGGGCGGATTCCAGAGCAGAGTCCGAGACGTCAGCTCCAGAGCCGATGACCCAGAGGCTTCCCGTGGCGGGTGCTCCCATGCTTTTTTCCGCAATAATAGTCATGCTTTTAAGTAGGGCTGCACCTTCGTCATCACCAGTGTAAAAGACTTTACGGCGTGGGGTAGGTTTAGCGGTGGCGGTGTATTCCACCACGCGCCGGGTTAAATCGCTCGCCATGGGGTCGGCTCGATCTTCCACGTCCATGGAGTTGAGGACGAGAAGTCCCTTCCCGTAGGATAGTTCCATCAAAGGGGAGTAAGCTAAGTCAAATTCGCCTTCTAGTAGGGGAGTCCAAGCACTGTGGTGGGGTTTTTCCCAAATGGAACTGCTCACCCCACCCCGTCCGCCGACGCGGTATCCATAGGTGGGGTAGCTGAGACGTTTGGCTGAGGCTACGAGATCGGTTTCATTATGTGGAGGGATTAAGGTAGAGCTGCCTGTCCAATCTCTTAAGTCCTCTGCATCTAGGCCAGCGAGTAAGGGGTGCTTGAGTTGGGTGGCTAGGGGCCAGAATTGACGGCCTATCCATTGATGAATGCGGAGACCACCACGTTCTCGTAGCAAGTTAGGGTCTTGGGAGAAGAGGACGACTTTTCCGCCGCCATTCAGGTAATCACGTAATGCAAGGTTTGGGAATTTAGGATCGTTCATGGCTTTGCGTCCAATGACAACGAGGTCTGCTCCCGTGGGGGCACCAGTGAGCCAAGGTGTGATGGTATAGCCGAGGCTTTGCAGGAGTTTGGTTGTCTTACCTTCGGGGTCAAAGGCTTGAATTTTAAGCTTTGAGACGGCGGGGGATGCTGGGTAGAACCGGAGTTTTTTGGTATCGTTTAAGGTTATCGTATCTGGTGCGGCGGTGACTTGGGCTACCATGCTAAGGCTAGCATCTGTTTTGGTCATTACGGTAGGCGCGGTAAAGGTGAGGGGAATAATCTTAGATTCGCCCACGAGAACTTGACCCGTGAGTTCCCCCGTCAAGGGTTTCTCTTGGCCGGTTGTGGTGAGTGTCCAGTTTACCTTATAGGGTTGTTCTTGACGGCTGTCGTTGACAATCACGATGGATTGTTGCGCTTGTGCACCTGAGCTAAAGTGATGGTCTTTTGCGACCCAGCCTCCGTCTTGAGCGGGGCCTCCGATGTAGGCCACGATAGGCTGGATACCGTCATAGTAAGCGCGCTGGTAAGGCTTAAGAGTTTTGGTCACAATGGAGCCTGAGCCCACCCAGCTGCCCGGCACGGTGGAGAAGTAAACACCACGGCGTCCAGGTTCGAAAGGGGGTAATTCCTTTTCCGCCTTAGAGTTATCTTCTAAGACTTTTTCCCATTGGATCATACCGAGATTGACTCCATAAGTGCGCCAAGAACGCCATACTCGTAAGAATTGTTCTGACTGAAAATCTTGGTAGGGAGGGTAGTCCCCATAACCTACTTGCCCTTGTTCCAACCCACCAGGCCAACCAGTGTAGCTACCTGTGGCAAGGTTAAAACGGTCAACGACAAGTTTACGGTAAACATCTTCTTCCGCTTCATAGGCTTTAGAGCCTAGTTGGACGACCATGAACTCCGTGGCGAGGGCTTCGCTACTGGTGTTCCAACTGCGGCGGGCACGGTGGAGGTCAGCAGAAAAAGGAGTGCAAAATTCCACCGCTCCATAGGGCATATCTCCTGAGGCGGCCCAGATGGCGGGGGTTTCTTCCCGCTCCTGCAAGGGGTTAAGTCCTAAGTAGTGGTTGACTGTTTGGAAGTCACCCATGGCAGCACCAGAATGTGAGCCAAACATCCGAGTGGGGTCAAGCAACCGTATCTTTTCTAGCAGAGCGGCAGCAGCGGTAACATCGCGCTGTTGGCTTTGCATGAGGGCAGCACGGTTGCCTAAACGGTAGGGACTTTGATCGTCTGCGGTCATGAATTCGTTGCCAAAAAACAGGTAAGCTAAAACGGAGGGAGAGTTCCACACACGTTCGATATGCGTTTTATTGGCCGCAAGCCAGATAGCCATTTTATCCTCAGGGATTGGCTTTTTCCAATCAAAGATGTCGTCCGTCCGGACGACGGGCATAAAGATGAGGATTCCCTTTTCGTCCGCCCACTTGGCATAGTTAGGTCGCCAGTCCGCAAAGCCACGGCGGAAGTTGTCGTTAGGCCAGATTTCTAACAAATTATAGCCATAGTTTAGGCTGCGTTCTATCGTATTATAGGCGACTTCCTTCATGCCACCTATGGTATCAGCATCGGCGTGGCTGGTGCGGGCGCGGAACTCTTTTCCGTTGAGAAATATCTTACGCCCTTCGGTGCGGACTTCCCGAAAACCGAAGCGTTCGCTGCGCTCGTCATTGAAACCCGGCGCCTCAATTTTCACTGCTACGGTGTAAAGGTTAGGCTCTCCGATTTCCCAGAGTTTGGCATCGGCCCAAGGCCAAGTCAGGGTTGTCTCCTTAGTCGGATCTAGGCTGACGGGGGCTTCAAGTTTTTTCACTTCCTTACCCTCAGGCCACGTCTTAATGGTGGCTACCGCCTTACCTGTGACGGGTGCTTTTAGGTTCTCGGTTCGTAGCAGGAGACTGATTTCTTTTTTAGCGACAGAACAGCGCACGGCGATCGGCTGTAAGACAGGACCAGTGGGCATGGCATAGAGCATGACATCACCGATGATTCCTCTTTGTCTCAAGCCACTATTACCCTTGTCAGCGTAGTCTTCGCGCATAGCAACGAGCAACTCTTTTTCACTGCCTACAGCCGTGACGAGCACTTGTAATTTGTAAGTAGTGCCCGGCTTGACCAAAGCCGTTAGATCAAGTTTTCCGCCTGGCCAGTGGAGTTTCCCTGCTTCTTGGCCATTGAGATAAACGGTAGCGTCCGTGCTGACGCGTTCAAAATCGATAACTATTTTCCGACCATTCCATGCGGCGGGAATGCTGAGCTCGCGCTCATACCAAGCGTTTGCGAGATTCAGGACATAGCTGCGTGCTACTTGATTTGGCTTCACGGGGTGGTCTATGAAGGTGACCCCGTCCCACTTGGGTGACTTGCCGACGAGACCCGGCATAACGGTATTACCCCACTCGGATTGCATCTCCCATGAACCTGGAACGCGAATAGCACCCCAAGCTGCGGCCGGTTTTTTATCGCCCTGAGCGGGCTGAAAAAGCCAGAGGCCATTAAGGTTGATTTCTGCACGAGTGGCACTGGTTTCCACCACGGGCTCTTTACCCCAGAAAAAGGCTTCACCTTGAGGAAGGGCGGGCTTTTCTTGAGCAAGCGAGCTGTAAAGGCTGATCATGCAGAAGAAAGCGGCTAGGATGCTTTGTTTCGAAAAAGTGAGAGGGCGCAGGTGTGTTGACATAATAGTGATAAGATGAGATTAGACGTGAAGTTACGGCTGCACTTCAGGAGCTGCGGCGAGGGGCTTTAAGACTAGATTAGACACTTCCCCCACGCCACCTGCAGCCAGCCACCACAAACTAAATTCCACCTCGACGGCCCCAGCAGGAACTTGGAATACTTGTTTGCTGTCAGTCCAATCTTGGTCCATTTTGATCCGTAAACTGGTTTGTGAGTCATCCAGCTTTTGGCCTTCGACGTCGTAGAAAATAAGCCATAAATTAAAACCTCCCCAAGCATCGCCTTGGGCGTATCCACTAACTTTTATCCGAGCAGATAGTTCAATAGAACTCCACTCAGGGAGTAGTGGGAAACGAGCGGGTGCGGTGACAGCAAAGTTAAAGAAATTGGGTTGGCTAGGATCACAGTTAACTCTAATAAAGGTTTGTTCGTTTTCTGTGATGAGTGTAGCTGAGTTGTCGTAATTTTTATTGGTTTCAGGATTTCCCCCGACAAACCCTCCCTGTCTCCAGCCCACGATGCTTCCATCAGGCGAGGCCGTAAAAACTGGTTCAGTAAATAAATTGGCAGGAAGTTCATCCGCCCACGTGGTGCTACTGACGATAATACCTGATGCTAGAGCTAAAAAGACAAGGGATTTGATGTTCATAAAAAGTGATGGTGCGGAATATGATTTTCACAAAGTATCGGGCTCAATACTTGAAGCTGCAATCAAAATAATAGTTTTGTTTAGGCTCATTCTTCGACAGGCAAGGCACGAAGTGAAGGGCAAAAGAGTTGAAATTCGATAAAGAAGCAGAGATAGAAATGATCCCATCAGATATTATCCAGTTTCCCTCAACAGATACCCAGCATCTTCTTGCCATGATGGCTAATATTCTTTAACGTACTTCGTGATGAAGTCTCTGTTGCTTTTAGCGCTTTCTTGTGTTTTCATCAACAGCGCACAGGTTGCCGCAGCAGCAATTCCGACAACGCTTACGCTTCATCCTCTCTTTACTGACCATGCCGTGTTGCAAGCGGGACTTCCATTACCCATCTGGGGCTGGGACAAGCCTCATCAAAACATCCGCGTAAGCTTCGCTGGACAAAACCGTCAAACCACAGCGAATGCGGAAGGTCGCTGGATCGTCCAGTTAGAAGCCCTTCCTGTTGATGCCACCAGTCGTGCTCTCACAGTCGTGGGCAGCTCTAAGATGGTCATCCAAGATTTACTTGTTGGAGAAGTCTGGCTCGGCTCGGGTCAATCTAATATGGAATGGGCTTTAAGCTCCGCTAAGAATGGTAAGCAGGAAGCCGCTGGGGCAGATTATCCTAACATACGACTTTTTAATGTGCCTCATACCAGTGCCTTTACTCCCCAAGAAAAAGTCAACGCACAATGGAAAGTCTGCACGCCTGAGAGTGCCGCCACTTTTTCGGCTGTCCTTTATCTTTTTGGTCGTCAATTACATACTAAGCTTAGGGACACGCCCGTCGGGCTCATTCATAGTTCTTGGGGTGGCACCCCTGCGCAATCTTGGACGAGTGCAGAAGCTCTAGAAAATAATCCAGAGTTGAAGCATTACATGGAGAGTTATTACTCCCTCCAAAAACGCTACGCCCCTGATGTCGCAGCGTATCAAAAACAGTCCGCCGCCTACCGCCAACGCCTGACTGATCAAGGGGCTTGGCTTAATGAAGACATACGGCGTGATCCTGGCATCTCCGCCGAAGCCGCCGACTGGATGATGCCTGATCTTAAAACCTCTCCCGCCGACTGGCCTAAAATGGAGCAGCCGACTTACTTCCAAAATAAGGGACTCTCATATAATGGTGCCATATGGTTTCGTCGTGAGGTGAAAATTCCCGCAGCATGGGTAAGGCAACCTCTCAAGCTTTCCCTCGGTGTGATTGATGATCACGATATTACCTACGTTAACGGAAAACGTGTCGGAGGCATCGGAGCGGAAGACCCCAATGCTTATGCCAAGCCTCGTAGTTACAGCATTCCGGCTGAACTCGTTTCATCGAATTCTGTCACGATCGCCATTCGTATTTTTGATCATAAAGGCATGGGCGGCTTTGTGGGACCCGGAGTTGATATGCAACTACGTCTTGAGAACAATCCTGCTGAATTACCTCTAAGATTGACCGGCGAGTGGAGTTGCCGCACGGAACTCGCCATCGCCCTACCACCGCTTTCCCCTTCATCAGGTGAAAGACGGTACGTGCCCTCTACATTGTTTAATGGCATGATTGCGCCGCTGCTGCCTTACGCCATGCGTGGGGTTATTTGGTATCAAGGAGAAGGTAATACGGGCGCACCGAGGGAATATTTCACCCTACTTAAAACGCTCATCACCGACTGGCGTAGTCGATGGGGGCAGGGTAACTTTCCTTTCCTCATCGTGCAACTCGCTAACTACCACGGCACGGAAACTCCACTGCCCACGAAGCCTAGTGAAAGTAATTGGGCCGAACTCCGTCTGTCCCAAGCGCAGGTCCGAGATGCGGTCGCTAACACGGGTCTAGCCGTAGCGATCGATATAGGCGACCCCCACGACATTCACCCATTGAACAAGCAAGACGTTGCTCTGCGGCTTTCTTCCTTAGCTTTAGCGGATACCTATAATATTCCTACTCTTTCGCGTGGCCCGAGCCCACTTATTAACTCAGCTTCTGTAACACGAAAGGGCATCATTACCCTTCCATTTAAGGATGCGGGTGCCGGTCTCGTGGCTAAGGGTGACTTGAAACAGAACATAGCAGTGGCTGGCCCAGATCAACTTTTCTACTGGGCAGACATTCAGATAAAAGGGGAGAACCTCATCATCTCTAACCCTCAGGTTCCCCAACCGCGCAGCATCCGTTATGCGTGGGCAAATAGCCCGCAAGCCCATCTCTACAATTCTGACGGCCTTCCCGCCGAACCGTTTCAAGCCACTCTTCCTAAATTTCAAAAGTAACTAATAAATTCTATGCCACGCCTTAAACACCCCGAACTAACCCTGTCCCGCGTTTCCCAATTTTATTCCCGTCTCTGCGGAAAAATAATCTCTGAGCAGTGCTCTGTTCAAATGGAAATGGCGGGACCCGTTGACCGCATCCCTTACGAACAAGCTTGTTCCCTTAATTATGAAAAAGTGGAAATTGGGCACGACCTCACTCCTGTTTGGTCCACCCATTGGCTTCGGGTGCGGAGCCAGATACCAGCTCATTGGCGTGGCAGCACGGTGGCCTTCCGCTTCCATTCTGGCAGTGAGGCTCTCCTTTGGCTAAAGGCGGAACCTTACCATGGATTTAATCATGAAGACACGGCTATCTTCGGTGAAAGCGGACGGGTAGACGCGGTCTTACCTGCCGCTATTGTTGAATCTGGACAGCTCGACGCCTATGTTGAAATTGCCTGCAACAGTCTTTGGGGTGCTTCAAGCGGTGTTGGAACACCCACATCCGTTCGTTATCAATTATATGAGGTGAAATTGATCCGTCGTAACGACCAGGCTTGGCGGCTTGCCCATGACCTTTTCGTTCCCCTAAAATGGTTAGAAAATTTACCCCAACTAAAAAGCACAGAACCTTGGTCAGGATTGCCGACAGTTTCACCCACGACCAAGAAGCTTCCTGCATGGCCCGGTCGTGTTCTGCAACTCCTTAATCATTTTTGTAATGTATGCGATAGTGAAGATCCTGCCACATGGGCTGCTGGCTCGGCCTTATTACAAGAAATCTACTCCCACCGCAACGCCACCTACGCTCATGAAATCGTCGCTATCGGCCACGCTCATATTGATACGGCTTGGCTCTGGCCTTTAGCCGAAACGAAACGCAAATGCGTTCGTTCTTTCAGCAACGTCTTGAACATTATGGAACGGCATCCGAAGTTCCGCTTCGCCTGTTCCCAAGCCCAGCAATACACGTGGATGAAAGAACTTTACCCGGCGCTTTACACCCGCATCCAAGCCGCCGTGCAGCGTGGTCAATGGATTCCCGTGGGCGGCACATGGATTGAACCAGATTGTAATGTGCCTTCGGGCGAATCACTCGTGCGCCAATTCCTCTTCGGACAACGGTTCTTTAAAAAAGAATTTGGCAGTTACTGTCGCGAGTTTTGGAACCCCGACGTCTTCGGCTATTCGGGAGCCTTACCGCAGATCATGCGCGGCGCTGGGATTGATTTTTTTCTTACTCAAAAACTTTCTTGGAACCAGGTTAATAAACCTATTCACCAAAATTTTTATTGGGAAGGAATCGACGGCTCGCGCGTCTTGACCCATTTCCCCCCGGCGGATACCTACAATGCCCTCGACGCAGACAGCTTGGTTAAACATTTTCATCATCATGAAAATAACGCCGTTGATCACGACCGTGTTAGTGTGGGCATGATGCTCTTCGGTTACGGTGACGGCGGCGGTGGCCCTACTCATCACATGATGGAAGTTATTGAACGGCTTGAAGATTTCCAAGGCTTCCCCCGCGTTAGCACAGGCAAGCCCGAGGACTTCTTTATCCGATTAAAAGAGGAGTTAGATGAGGCACCCGTCATGGTGGGTGAGCTCTATTTTGAATATCATCGCGGCACCTATACGACTCAAGCTGCCAACAAGCGTGACAACCGTCGCTGCGAACGCCTGTTGCGCGATGTTGAGCTACTCGCCGCAATCGGCTTAGCTACGGGGTCAAACATCACCTATCCCTCCACCAAACTCGATCAAGTCTGGAAGACGGTTCTACTTAATCAATTCCACGACATCCTTCCTGGTAGCTCGATTCAAGCCGTCTATGAAGACTCTGCCCGCGATTACACCGCAGCACTAGAGACGCTTAACACCCTTCACGCCGAGGTAGCGCAGCGGGCACTTCCTCAAAATCAGCCAGAAGGTCAAACCCTAATTAATACCCTAGGCTGGGATCGCAGCGGTTTGGTCCAATGCCCGACAGCCGTCGAGGGAAGTCAGCTCAGCTATGACGCGAAGTATCTCCTGTTGGCCAACGCTCCTGCTTGTGGCTACACTCCCTTACGAGGGCAAACACCATCACCCGTCAGCGTGCGGGAAGAGGCGGGAAACTGGATTTTAGAAAATACCTTTCTACGTGCCACTTTTAATGAGGAGGGACAAATCACGTCCCTGTTTGACCTAGCCAACCAGCGCCACGTGCTTGAGTCAGGCGCCTGCGCTAATCGCTTTGTTCTTCATGAAGATTACCCGCACGCTTGGGATGCTTGGGATGTTGATCCAACCCATTTGGAAAAATTCTCACACCTAGTAGCTCACTCCGCCCGTATCATCGAAACAGGGCCGCTCCGTGCTGGACTAGAATTTAATTACGTTTTCGGCACAAGCCGAATGATCGTCCGATGTTTCCTCACGGCGGAGGCTTCCATGCTCGAGTTCGCTTGTGAGGTGGACTGGAGTCAGAGACACCAATTCCTTAAAGTCGAATTTCCTGTAGCCGTTCGTGCCCCTGAAGCCAGTTTTGAAATTCAATTTGGCCACGTAAAAAGACCCACCCATTTCAACACCTCTCACGACATTGCCCGTTTTGAATCCTCGGCCCATTTCTGGGCTGATCTCTCAGAAGAAGGCTACGGAGTGGCACTCCTTAACGATTGTAAATATGGTTACGCCGTTCATGGGAATGTCATGCGCCTGTCACTCCTCCGTGGCACGACCAGCCCTGACCCCGAGGCGGATCAAGGCCAGCACCATTTCCGTTATGCCATCTTGCCTCATGCCGGTTCCATCGTGACGGGAGAAGTCGTGCGACGTGCTCAAGAGTTTAATACCCCTTGGGTTGTTCTGCCGACGGCTAGTGCAACGTCTCAGAGCTGGTTCACGCTTGATTCTCCGCACCTCATCTTGGACACCATTAAAAAAGCGGAAGACAGTGATGCCCTTATTCTGCGGCTCTACGAGTGTCATGGCTCGCGCGGCACCGCTACGTTGGAAAGCACGATTAATATAGAATATAGCGAAAAGGTTAATCTTTTAGAAGAAGAGCCCCGCCCACCCGTGGCTGGTAAAGATGGAAAATGGGAAATAGATTTTAAACCTTTCGAACTCATTACGCTAAAATTGGTCCTGTAAAAAACGGGTTACCACGAAATACGTTGCTGTTTTTTAATGACATCGAAATGAGTGTTGCGGGACAGGATGGGGAAGCGGTGTTGGCGGGCGATGGCGGCGATCCAGAGATCGTTCATGGGGATGGGGGTGCCGGACATTTTTAGCTCCAGTCGGATGGCGGCGTAAAAGTGCGTGGACTCGTCGTTAACGGACAAAATTTCGGTCGTGGCGAGGGCTTTAGCCATCCATGTCTGCATGGCGGTGTGTTGGGTAGATTGGAGGACACCAAAGCGGAATTCAGCGAGGGCGGGGACTGGCACATAAATAAGCGGTTGCTCTCGCAAGGGCATCTATATACTAGACGCATTAGGGAAGGGGTCAAAAATTACTCTTCGCTAGAAGGTTTAGTTTGAGCAGCCCTGTGGGGTGCGTTGGAAGGCTACTTTGCCGCTGTGGATGGAAAGCTACCAAGCGCACTACGGAGTGATTGATGAGGTGGTGGCAGAGCGTATCTTGAGTTACAGCGCACGCACGTTGGAGCGTATCACCTTTACCCACCGGTGTCATTGTTCATTGGCGCAATGCGCTTATCTGTCCCCTATCCGTTTTATCCCTTCCCGCCGTGGCGGGGCGGGCAGAGCCTTGGTAAAAAAACTCCCCGTCTTTCCATCTTTCTAACTAGGCGAGCAGTTATGGTTAAACTCAAAACGCTAAACCTTGCACCTTGCTTCATTCACATGCTACTCTGCACCCATGCAGTCAAATAGAATCCATGATGACTACGATGCTAAAATACGGCTCTGGGCTAAGAATCCTCAGGTGGCTCCAGCTCCGTTGCCGCACGCTTGGCCGCGCTTTCCCCCGCAGCGTTTTAAGTCGTATGGAGAAATGCAGGAATTTAAAAATCGCTTGATTGAATTATCAGCCCAAGGAGCACTGGAATGGACGCCATCTTCCAAAAGTTAAATCAAGCGGGAGCGCGTTACCTTTTAATTGGGGGGCAAGTTATGCGCCCTCATGAATTTCCGCGCTACTCGATGGGTTGGGATTTATTGCTATGTCGGAAATAGTCGCAGCATCACCCTTTCCTATTGCAGTATTTTTTTCTTTCTGGCACTTTTTTTCTTTTTTAATTGCAGCACAAGCTTGGCTCCTAATCTCCAGCAGGGTCTGGGTCGGTTACGGTTCAAGCACAGAGAAATAATAAGGACATCATTACTATGGCAAAGACACCTATCACTGTGGCGTATGGCGACGGCATCGGACCGGAAATCATGAACGCTACGCTCCAAATTATCCAAGCAGCAGGAGCAGAACTCGACATTGAGACAATTGAGATTGGAGAACAAGTCTATCTTCGCGGCAACTCCGCTGGTATTGAAACTTCCTCATGGGATTCCTTGCGCCGGACGAAAGTTTTCTTGAAAGCTCCTATCACCACCCCACAAGGCGGCGGTTTTAAAAGCTTAAACGTCACCACGCGTAAAGCATTCGGTCTTTATGCAAATATTCGCCCTTGCCTTTCTTACCATCCCTTTGTGGAAACGAAGCATCCGGTTATGGACGTCGTCATCGTGCGCGAAAATGAAGAAGATCTTTACGCTGGGATCGAGCATCGTCAGACCCAAGACGTTTACCAGTGCTTGAAAATTATCAGCCGTCCTGGTTGCGAAAAAATCGTCCGTTATGCTTTTAAATACGCTGAAGCTTATGGTCGTAAAAAAGTCACCTGTTTCACCAAAGATAACATCATGAAACTGACCGATGGTCTTTTCCATAAAGTGTTTGACGAAATTGGAGAAGAATATCCTAACATTGAGAAGGAACATTGGATCGTAGACATCGGTGCCGCTAAGTTAGCCGACACGCCAGAAATGTTTGATGTCATTGTTATGCCTAATCTTTATGGAGACATTCTTTCTGACGTGGCTGCTCAGATCGCTGGCTCGGTCGGCTTAGCCGGCTCGGCTAACATTGGCGATTCCTGTGCGATGTTTGAAGCCATCCACGGCTCCGCTCCTCGCCGCGCTGGTCAAAATCTAGCTAACCCCTCAGGCCTATTTCTCGGAGCCGTGCAGATGCTTGTCCACATCGGGCAATCGGAAGCAGCGGAGCGTGCGCATAATGCTTGGCTCAAGACCATTGAAGACGGTGTCCATACCTACGACATCTTTGATGATTCTGTTAGTAAACAAAAAGTGGGCACGAAAGAATTTGCTCAAGCTGTCTCGGATCGTGTGGGTCAAAAGCCGAACGTCCTGAAGGCTGTCTCCTATGCCAATGCGCCTAAAAAGCCCATGACCGAACGTCCCATTTACGTCCGTTCGACGGAAAAACGTGAGATGGTCGGCGCAGACATTTTTATCGAGTTCACCCAAGGCGCGCCGAAAGATTTAGCGGCTAGACTAGTGCCTCTGGAAGCTGATGGAATGAAGCTAGAAATGCTCTCGAACCGTGGTATGGCCGTTTGGCCAAATGGTCTAGCTGAGACCTTCTGTGTGGATGTCTTCCGTTGTCGTTTCAAGTTGCCTGATGAGAGCACAGGCTCAGTCCAACACGGCCAAATCACAACCTTACTTGATCGTATCACCAAGGCAGGATTAGAATTTGTGAAACTGGAAGGTTTATACAACTTTGACGGCAAGCCAGGCTTCTCCCGTGGACAAGGTCAATAGTTCTTAGGCCGATAGATTGTTTTTAACGCCCGTAACGATTAAAGTCGTTACGGGCGTTTTTAATTTGCCTGTTCGGGTATCGATTACGCAAACCTGAGCCACCAAAATATCAGCTTTAATTAAGGCCGTTCACTTATATTTTGCTGGCTTAAAATCCTACAGTTGCGATAGTGATTATATGGTAGTTAGCACGACTAGATTTAAAAAACAATTAACGTCCCGACCGGCTTCCTGCCTATGGACTCATAGGGGTAGATTCTTCTTCGGCGTCCCACTATCTCACCTCACGGAAACCTTCACAAACAATCACTCTGTATCATGAAAAAACTACTCGTCCTTCTTTGCGCTTTAGTAGCCACGCTTTCATCAGCCTTAGCCCAGACCGGCACGGTGCAGTTCTCGCAGCCCGTGTTTACTGTATCTGAGAGCATCCCCGTCGCTTATACGGATCCGAATGGTAAAAGTTTCATCAACCCCACGGTGATGACCGTCACCCGCACCGGCGGCAGCACGGGAGTGCTCAGCGTGGACTTCTGCGTCTGGGCGGACGAAACGACCAATAACGCTAAAGAATATCGATGGCCTGATATTTCTGGCGGTAATTTCGCCCCTGTGAACGGCCAACAAGGCTGGGTTTCAGCAGGCACACTCACTTGGGCAAATGGCGATAGCTCGCCCAAGACGATACCGTTCTCGATCCTGATCTTTAATGAAACACGATATCCCCTCGCCACTGCCTCTGCCGTGCAGGGGACCATCACTTACTCTGCCCGCCTAGTGAGCCCCTCTGTCGGCGGCACCTTGGGCGCGAACTCCACCGCCAAGCTCGAAATCACCGATGCCCAAGCACCCGCCGCCGGTGTGCTTAATCTCACCTCCCGTCGCTTCTACGGTGCGGATGGTGGCAGTGCCCTCATCTCGGTGCGCCGCGATGGCGGCACCACCGGCAGTGTCTCCGTCAACTACACCACCAGCAGCACCCTGCCCGCCGTCGGCCAGTTTCAAGCAAGCATCGGTGCCGGTGTCGCTGGCACTCACTACACCACCACTTCGGGCACGCTCACCTGGGCCGCCGGCGATGCCGCGGTGAAAACCTTTAGCGTGCCGCTGCCCGCGACGGGCAGTGCAAATGGTGCGCTCAACGTGGCGATTAACCTCTCTGCTCCGACCAATAGCGCCGTCCTCGGCGCGGTCCCTTCTGCCCTGCTCACGATTCAAAATACCGGTTCAACGGTCTATGACATCAACGACAATCTGGAGCCTTCCACCTATCGCGTTAGCCTCCCGCCCGGTCCCGGTCCGATCCGAGGCATCCTCTTTTGGTGGCCGGGCACCAATGGAGATGACCGCCACTTCACCACCGATCCGAATTTTCGGAAAATTGCGGATCAGTGGCGCTTCGCCGTCGTCAGCCCGAGAAGCAATTATGACGGCTCGCCGCATAATGTGGCCTTTCCGCAACCCAGTCTAAGCTTCTTCTTTGATCGCCTGTCCCAGATTGCCAAGACTACCGGCCGGGCTGAAATCCTCAACGCACCCTTCGTTTTAAGCGGCATGTCAGCGGGTTCTTATTCGTCTTCCGATTCACTCGGTATCTGGCCGGAACGCACCATCGCCATCCTCGCCCAACAGGGATGGTCGGGGCCGCCGCTTAACATGTTCGGCGTTATCGAACCCACTTACGTCTTTAATGCCGCTATGGGAGCAATCCCCGCGCTCAACCTCGGTGGTCAGAATGAAGGCACCCAAAGTCCGCCTTCTGAGATTTTCCCCGAGATGAATGAACACCGTAAACTCGGGCTCACTCGTAGCGCCGTCGCCATGTGTTGGGGCCGCGGACATACGTTTGGAAATACCGGCGCTACCTATAACTCCGTCGCCCTCTACTGGCTGGATCAAGTGATGGCCGCCGGCCGCTATCCCGCCAACCTCGCACCTACGACGTCCACGTCCCCCACCCTCGGCGTTCTCCCGCTTTCCAGCGGCTGGTGGGGCTCCCGCAATTGCACCAACACCAGAGGCACCTCCAATCTCTACGAACTTCCCGGCGGATCCAGCCGCTTTCTCAACATCGGTCCCGATGCGACTTTCACCGGCATCAAGGACGTGAACAACGCCCTCGTTGATTCGTGGCTGCCCACCGAATCCGCCGCCCGCGCTTACCGCGCCTTCGTGTCCTTGCCGACCATCCAGTTCAGCGCTCCCGCCCAGTTCACCAGCGGCCTCACCGGCCAACCGGTCACCTTGTCCATCGCCGAAAACGGCTTCGGCTCAGGCCTCACCAGAATCGAGTTCTTCGATGGCAACACCAAGATCGGCGAAGACACTACCTCGCCTTACACCTTGTCGTGGTCACCCACGTTGGCCGGCGCACGAAGCATCACCGCCGTAGCCTCGAATTTGGGCGGCCCAATCTACACCGCGTTCACCCTCTTCCTCGCGTCCGACCCCGTCGCTGCGACGATCACCGCCGGCCAGTCTTTTAACGGCGTCGTCAATTTACCGTTCGCCTATCAACTCGTCGCCGGTGGCCCACCCACCAGCTACGCCCTCGACAGCGGCAGCCTCCCCCCCGGCGTAACCTTGAACACCGCGACCGGTCTGCTCAGCGGCACGCCCACCACCGCCGGCACCTACACGCCCGCCTTCACCGCGACCAACAGCGGCGGCACCTCGGCCTCCGTCACCGCCACATTCACCATCACCGCCACGGCCGGGCTCATCGTCTCCGAGCCTTTCGCCTACACAGTTCCCAGCAACAACCCCGACCCCGACGCCGGACTGAACGGCGGCAACGGCCTGCCTCCTGTCAACGTCGGCGGCAGCCCCTCCGGCACTGGTAACGGTATGCGCGGCAATTGGGGAACCACCACCGATGTCGTCGCTGGTCTTGCCTACACCCAAGGCACCAAGACGCTTACGACAAGCGCCGGTGCCGGGAGAATCAATAATGCGACGTGGGGCGGAAATCCCTACTTCTACCAAAATATGGCGACTGATCCCTTCATTGCCCAGCGCATTGGAGGCTCCAACAACGGTAATTTCGGCACCGATGGCTCGAGCATCTACGTCAGTTTCCTTGCCCAAACCAGCAGCTCCACCAATGAAGCGTTTGCCTTCAGCCTCCGATACGACGGCAGTCAGAATTTCTTCATCAGCAACACGACCACAGGTTGGAGCCTCAATGGCACCACCGCCACCGGCGCCGTGCTCGCCCTCAACACCCCCACCCTGATGGTCGTGCGTTTCGACTTCGCCGCGGGCTCCACCGATACGGTGAGGCTTTGGGTGAACCCGCCTTTGGGCGTCGCCTTGGGTGCTCCCAACGCCACGGTTTCAGGTATTTCCTTCCCCGGCATCTCCAACGTGCAAACCCGTTCCGCCGTCGCCAACGCAATGACCGTTGACGAGCTCCGCGTGGGAACTTCGCTAGCCGCCGTCACGCCGTTCACCGACTCGGCCACCGCACCTGTCATCGCGCTAAGCCAGTCATCCTCCACCGCGGTCGGCAGCGATTTCAGTTATCAAATTGTAGCCACGAGTTCACCCACTAGTTACGCATTAACCAGCGGCACCCTCCCTCCGGGCGTCACGCTAAACACGACAACCGGAGTCCTCAGCGGCATACCAAACTTAGCGGGCAACTACACGCCAAGCTTCACCGCGACCAATGCCATTGGGACCTCAGTTCCCGCAGGAGTTACCATAACTGTCGCCGCCATGCCACCCGCGATTGTGTATGAGCCTTTCAACTACACAGCCGGTGTCGGGGCCTTGGCCTCCCAAAACGGCGGCACTGGCTGGACCAGCGGCTGGAACTCCGCCACCAACGATATTAACGCCCCCGGTTTCACCTACAACAGTGGTAGCGACACGCTCGTCACTTCAGGCGGACGCATGACGATCAAAGCCGGACAAGGCAGTTTCCGAAATCTTCCCACCGCCTACACGTCGGGCACCTATTGGTTCAGCTTCCTTGCCAGAAGTAGCACACCAGGCAACGGCCAGTGGGGCGGTCTCTCACTCTTCAATGGAGGCAGTGAACCCCTATTCTTTGGCCAGCCATCTGGGTCGCTAAATTGGGGTATCGATAATGGCACTACGCCCGCCACCAACAGCACCGCGAATCAGGCCTTCATCGTGGTGAAAGTTGTCCTCAATTCTGTCGGCACCGACTCCGCATTCCTTTGGGTCAATCCCGCGCTCAACGCCACTCCTCTAGAAGTTAATGCCGCCAGTAGTCGTAGCGGCTCGGAGATGAGTTTTGATCGCATACGCATCCAAGGCTCCATCCCCGTTGATTTCGACGAAATCCGCATGGGCACATCCTATAGCCAAGTCGCCCCCATCGCCGTCCCAACCTCGGCTTTGGCCTCCTTCCGCACCACCAACGGCCTCGCCACCAACGGAAGCGAGGACCTCCTCACCCCCGCCGGTGACGGCGTGCAAAACCTCCTCAAATACGCCTTCAACATGCTCGGCAACGGGGGAGGGCAGGGGAGCAACTTGAACGCAGCGAACAGCTCTGTCATCACCGCCAACGGCAGCGCAGGCTTACCCTTAGTGGATATGGACGGCACAGGAAGACTCCGAGTCACCTTCATCCGTCGTAAAAGCACGAGCAACTCTGGCATTAGCTATGCCGTAGAGTTCAGCGATACCCTAGCTAACGGCACTTGGGCCGTAAATGCCTCCGCCACTACAAATGTCACGAGCATCGACGATACCTTTGAACGAGTCGTCGTGACAGATAACCTAACGAGTGCCGCCAAACGCTTTGTCCGCGTTCGGGTGACTTCCAGTTAAGCAGACCCGGAGCGCACCCTTCACGACGACATTATTGTAAGACTCTGCTCACCACCCACACTACCCTCCTATATATGTTCGTCCGTTTTTCCGCCAAGCCTCTGCGGTTTTTCTTACACGCACTCTGCTGGTGCGTCGCCCTTGCGAGCATGGGTGCGCCGAGAGTTTTCGCGGCAGAGATCGACTTCGCCGTCATGATTTCGGCGACCCCGCAAGTAAGTCCTCCGCAGATCAACCTCACTTGGCCGGTTTATCCTAACGCGACCGAATACCGCATTTCTCGCAAGCTCTCTGCCGCCACCTCGTTCACGACTCTCACGACCATCACTACCGGAGCCTCCACCCTTGCGAACTACGTGGATACCACCGTCGCCGTCGGCACGGGCTACGAATACGAGGTTCGTCGTCTTATCTCGACGGATACAGTGTATGGTTACGGCTACATCGCATCCGCCATCAACCTCCCCTTGGTGGAAAATCGCGGCAAACTCGTCCTGCTCGTGGATGACACCATGGCCACGCCCTTGGCCACCGAGTTAACGCGGCTCGAAGCGGATCTGCGCGGCGACGGCTGGACTGTCCTCCGCCACGATGTCTCGCGCACCGCCAGCGTCACCTCAGTGAAGACGCTTATCAAAACCGCTTACGACGCGGATTCTACCAACGTGAAAGCCGTCTTTCTCTTCGGTCGTATTCCTGTTCCTTACTCAGGTGATATCAGACCCGATGGCCATAGCGACCACCAGGGCGCCTGGCCTGCCGACTGTTATTATGGCGAGATGAACGACGTTTGGACCGATACTTGGGTCAATAACACTACCTCCACTAAATACGGCACCCGCAACCACAACATCATCGGCGATGGCAAGTTCGATCTGAGCGGCATGCCCGGCTCAGGAAATTCTCGCATTGAACTCATGGTCGGCCGCGTGGATCTATCCTCCCTTCCGGCCTACTCCACACTCACCGAAACCCAGCTACTCAAGCGTTACCTAGACAAGGATAACGCCTGGCGTCACGGCAACGTGACCGTTAACCGCCGGGGCTTAATCGATGAGAATTCCAATTCCGTCGAGAAATTCGCCGCAGCCGGATACCGCATGTTCGGAGCGCTTTTTGGCGCCGCCAATACGACCGAGGCCGATTATACCAGCACGCTTGCCAACAACGCTTATCTCGCCTCCTATGGCGACGGAGCCGGCGATACCGATAGTTGCGCCGGGGTCGTCAATACAGGCAACTTCGCCTCTAATGATTACCGCACGGTTTTCACCTTTCTTTTCGGTAGTTATTACGCCGATTGGGACAGCACGAACAATCTCCTGCGCGCCGCATTGGCGAGTCCTACTTATACCCTAGCCTCTACTTGGGGCTCACGCCCTTATCCAGTTTATCATACCCTCGGAATGGGAGACCCCATCGGCGCGGGCGTCCGCCTCACTCAGAATTTCAGCGGCAATGAGTTCTCCGATATCTACAAGCCGTCTTACCCCCTCAATTACAACTTCGACGACGACGTCCATGTTGCGCTGATGGGCGATCCCACCCTGCGCCTCCATCCCGTCAAGCCCGTTACCAACCTTCAGCAAACCACCTCCACGTCGCCCTCCCAAGTCGCCCTCACGTGGACCGCCTCCGCCGATACCAGCATTGTCGGCTATCACGTCTATCGCGCTACCTCCACGACGGGATCGCTGACACGCCTCACCGGCACTACTGTCACGACGTCAAACCCCGCAGGCTCCGCCATTACCGGCACCACCCACACCGACACCACCACCACCAACGGCACCACCTATCAATACATGGTGCGGGCCGTGAAACTGGAAACCTCCAATACCGGCACGTATTACAATTTCAGCCAAGGTGCGTTCGTCACCAACTCGCTTCCAGTCATCACCGCCAGTCAATCCCCCTCCGGCACGGTGGGCACGGCCTTCAGCTACCAAGTGCTCGCCAGCAACATCCCCACCAGCTACGCCAACGCAAGCGGCCTGCCGCCCGGCGTGACCCTTAACACCACCACCGGTGTACTCTCGGGCACACCCACCACCGCTGGCACTTACACCCCGAGCTTCACCGCCACCAACGACGGCGGCACCTCGCCTTTCGTCGTCGTCACGCTTACCATCGCCCCAGCACCAACCGGCCTTGAGAATTTTCGCGCCGCCAACAGCCTCGCCGCCAATGGCTCGCAGGACTCACTCACCCCCGCTGGCGACGGCGTGCAAAACCTCCTCAAATACGCCTTCAACATGGTCGGCACCGGCACCGGGCAAGCCGCCGCCATCGCCACCCCCAACGCCTCCATCCTTACCGCCAACGGCACCGCTGGGCTGCCGCTCGTCGGCGTCGGCAGCGGTCCAGATACGGGCAAGCTCCAAATCACCTACATCCGCCGCAAAGCCTCCGCCACACCCGCCCCCGGCATTACCTACGCAGTGGAATTCTCCGACGCGCTCACCTCGTGGGCGGTCAACGGCTCCGCGAGCGTGTCCGTCACCGACCTCGACGCCACCTTCGAACGCGTCACCGTCACCGATTCCGTCTCCGCTCCCACCAAACGTTTCGTGCGGGTTCGTGTGAACACGATGTAAGTGCTATACTTCTTTTTAAACCCAGACAGGACTCCTTGAATACCGCAGCCCCATAACTTCTCAAAACATTGCACCTAAAAACGTTAATTTTATTGGTGACTCTGCTCTGCTGTAACCTGGCTCAAGCGACCACCTATTACATCAGCCCTACCGGTAACAATGCCAACAATGGCACCTCTACGGGAACCGCTTGGCAAACCATCGCTAGGGCTAACGGCACATTCGTGGCGGGAGATATCGTCCTCTTCGAGGGCGGACAAACTTTCACAGGCACCTTGGTGCCCGCCAGCAGTGGCACCTTTGTAAATCGAATCATATTTGGCAGTTACGGCACAGGCCGCGCGACGATCAACTCAGCCGCAGCGGGTGGACTAGTCATCAATGGATTAGCCAACGTCACGGTAAAGGACCTCATCTTTCGGGGAGACTGGCAGAACTCGGCCAACACCGCCGTCAATAACGCTGCTAATACCGCCATCGGCGCCCGCCTCAATAACGGTCCCTCCAGCATCCTTTTAGATAATTTAAAAATCAGCGGCTACGGCAGTTTCGGCATCGAAGCGCAATCCGCCGACAGCAACATCACCATTACGCGCTTTGAGATTCATGACAACAAGGACACCGGCATCGAATTTCGTGAACTCACCGGCAGTAGCAAGCACACCAATGTGATCCTCTCAGACGGCAGCACCTACCGGAATCGGGGCTGGGCTACTCCCAATTCCAGCGGCAATGGCATACGACTCGCCAGTGCGAATGGCGCCTTGATCGAGCGTTGCATCGCCTATGAAAACGGTAAGGAATGCACCACTACTGGCGGCGGGCCTGTCGGCATCTGGAGCTGGCGGAGCAATAACGTGATTATTCAGTATTGTATTGCGTATCGCAACGGCACTGCAGGCACCTGGGATGGAGGCGGGTTCGACATTGATGGGGGGGATACAAACTGCATCATCCAATATAATTATAGCTTTGAAAATGAAGGCGCCGGCTATCTGTTCGCTGCCTTTTCCTCCGCCGATGGAGTGCACAATAGCGTTCTGCGTTACAATCTCAGCGTGAATGATGCCACCAAAGGCGTAGTTCGCAATCAAGGCTCCATCCATGTATGGAGTGCCAGTGGCAACACGGCTACCAGTATACAAAACGTCTTTATCTACAACAACACAGTCATCCAGACAGGCGACGCCAGCGCAGGTAGCTGTTTCCAAACCGCGGATGCAGGCATGACCAACGTCCGCGTCTTTAATAATCTCTTCATTGCGGGCAACGGCCGTCTGACAACCAATGTCAAATCTACCTCGGGCGTAAGCATGCAAGGCAACCTCTACTACTGCCTGGATGATGCCACCAATCCACGCATCCGTTGGGGTGTTTCAACCTACGCAACACTCGCCGCCTTCCGCAGCGCAACCGGTCAGGAAATGCTTGCGGGAAATCCCGTAGGACTTCACGCCAACCCCAATCTCGTCAATGCTACCGCAGTGCCGCCAGTGCTGACGGCATGGAGCCAAACCATAACCCAGCTAAACCCTTGGCGGCTGACCATCGCTTCCCCAGCTCGCGACAGCTCCCTTTCGGCAGCTTCCCTCATCGGAGCCAGCACCATTGCCGGAAGCGGCCCCGCCATTCTACACCCAGGCACGATTGATCTTTTTGGCTCCACCTTGCCCGCATCACCGCCGGTGGATATGGGCATGCATGAATTGGTCCTATCCACCATCAGCATCGCTCCGAGCGGAAATAGCGCGCCCATAGGCAGCAGCACCACCTTCAGCGGGCAGGCCTACGACGACGCGGGCGCACTCATCTCGCCACAGCCGACACTGACTTGGTCCGTTAATGGCGGTGGAACGATCAACTCCTCTTCCGGCGTGTTCACGGCGACGGCCACCGGCAGCTACACGGTTACCGCCACCGGCGGCGCTCTGTCTGGCACCGCCACCGTCACCGTCACCTCCGCCAGCTCACCCCCGTCCGCACCCTCCGGCCTCACGGCCACGACCAACAGCCCCTCACAAATCACGCTGACTTGGACCGATAACGCCACCGACGAAACCGGCTTCAAACTCGAGCGCAGCGCTAACGGCAGCACCGCCTGGACCCAGATCGCCACCCCTGCGACCAACGCCACGTCGTATGCCGATACCGGCCTTTCCGGCTCGACGATCTATTATTACCGTGTCCTCGCCACCAACGCGACAGGCGACTCCGCCCGCACCAGCGTTGCCAACGCCACCACGCAAGCCGCGATCACGCAATCTGATATCAACGTAACCAGCGGACTCACCGCGCACCTCGCATTTGACGAGACCTCCGGCACCAGCGCGGCTGATTCCACCGGCTTCGGCAGGACCGGAACGCTGCAAACCGGTGCCAGCTTCGTCGCCGGAAAGATCAACAACAGCGTCTCCCTGAACGGCACCAGCGGCTACGTTGCCATGCCCTTGGTGTTCAATCCCGGAAACCAGACCAACTTTACCGTCACCGCTTGGGTCCGTCTTGATGACGTCGGCTCCGGCTCGCCGACGATCATCCAGCAGCAGGACGGCTCTGGCACCGGTCGCGGCTGGCTCTACCGAAACTCCTCGGGCCGGCTCGCCAGCTTCCTAGGCAACGCCGAGACCGCCAGCACCGCCACCTTGGCGATTGGCGGCTGGTATCACGTCGCCTTGATCAAGACCGGCTCCAGCCTTCAGCTCTATGTAAACGGCGCGGCCAACGGCTCGCCCGCCACCCGCACCGTGGAGTCCTGCATCGGGTCCATGCGCATCGGCGCCCACAAGAGCGCGAACAACCAGTATTGGAACGGCATGATAGACGAAGTGCGCTTTTTTAATCGCGCCCTCTCCGGCACCGAGCTCGCCAACGTAGCCTCTTGGATTCCACCCACCGGCATCCAAATATTCCGCACCACCAACGGCCTCGATAGCACCGGCACCCAGGACCTGCTCACCCCCGCCGGTGACGGCGTGCAAAACCTCCTCAAATACGCCTTCAACATGCTCGGCAACGGAGCAGGGCAGGGGAGCAACTTGAACGCAGCGAACAGCTCTGTCATCACCGCCAACGGCAGCGCAGGCTTACCCTTAGTGGATATGGACGGCACAGGAAGACTCCGAGTCACCTTCATCCGTCGTAAAAGCACGAGCAACTCTGGCATTAGCTATGCCGTAGAGTTCAGCGATACCCTAGCTAACGGCACTTGGGCGGTGAATGCCTCCGCCACCACAGCGGTGACGAGTATTGACACCGCCTTTGAACGAGTCGTCGTAACCGATTCCAACACCTCCACAAAACGCTTCGTCCGCGTCCGAATCACCGCAAACTGATATCCCATTATCCATGAAAGCACGCCAGCGAGCATCGGCGCTGTTTACGAGTGCGCCACCGTCACCGATTCCTCAGCCACAACCAAACGCTTCGTCCGTAACAGTCACCGCGCCCTAAGACTCCTGAACGAAATTGCCCGCGGTCGTTTCATCACTGTCGTTTTGCGTGGACGCGGGGCCTACCTATTTTAGAAAAAGATTCCTATTAATAAGGAGCTTTTTTTAGGTTTGAAAAATAGACGAAGTATTGAAATAAAGCGGAAACCTTATAAAAAACGAACTATCCGTATTAAAAACTATTGATAATTAGGTGTTAATTGCCATTATTATTATTCAAGTATTTAATATGACACAAATAACCCTAAATTTAAAAAATATGAAAAATTAATGTCTGCTCTGGCATTTGCTGTTGCTACTTTCTACCGCAAACGCCACCTCCACTAAAAGCTTCGTCCCTATCAAAGTCATCGCTGCCCTATAACTGTTATGAAAATTTGTCGTTTAGCCCTAGTGATCCTCTTGGCGGTTCCCTCCCTCCACGCCGCCACCTACTATGTGGCCCCACCTGCATCGGGTGGCCTCGACACTAATCCCGGTACCCTCGCCCTCCCCTACGCCACCATTCAACGCGCCGCCAACGTCGCAGTCGCCGGAGACACGGTTTTAATCCGCACTGGAACGTATCGGGAAACCATTACACCAGCCAACTCTGGCACCATCGGTGCACGCATTACCTACCAAAACTACAATAACGAAGTGGTCACCATCAGTGGAGCCGACGTGATTTCTTCCGGCTCCTGGTCGCTCGATTCCGGCAATATCTACAAAGCACCACTGGCCTCCGGTTTCTTCACCTCCACCATGAATCAGGCCACCCAAGTCTTCGTGGACGGCGTAATGGTCACGCTCGCCAAGTGGCCGAACACCACCACGAAAACCAATGCCTACCCGACCGGCATCGCTCCGCCCGTCACGATTTCGACCCCGGCAAAATCCACCATCAACAGCTTCGTCTCCAAATCCCGTGCCGCAAATATGACCACGGGCGTTGTGACCGACACCGATCTGCCCGCCAGACCCGCCGGCTTCTACGACGGCGCAGAGATCTTTTTCCAGCCAAACAACGGCGGCTGGAGCTGGGCCTTCTCGGGCACGGTCGCTTCCGTGCCGACCAACAGTAACCAGATCACCTTCACCTCTCGCAATGACTCCGGCCAAGACGGCAGTGGGAATCTTTACCAAGTCGGTTCCCGCTACTATCTCTTTAATAAAAAAGAGTTCTTGGACATTGCGGGCGAGTGGTGGCACGACAAAACCAACGGCCAGCTTTTTCTCTGGACCCCCACCTCGGCCAATCCCGCCGCTCGCCTCGTGGAAGTCAAGAAACGCGACTACGCGTTCAACTTATCGAGCCGCAATTATACGACTATCCAGGGTCTGAATCTCTTTGCCTGCACGATTACTACCGACACCGCGGCCGGCGGTTCCTGCCTCGGTTACGACGCCAGCGGCAACGTGATCTACCCTTGGCGCGGTGCCGGGTCCACTGCGCCCTCCACCGGCGTTATCCTGGACAGTCTCAACGCCAAATACCTCAATCATTTCACCGATATTTCGGGCCACTTTTTTATGCAGTGGGGCACTGGTTCGGGTATCGTGCTGGGTGGCACCGGCCACATCCTGCGGAACTCCGTGATCCAATTCTCCGCTGGCAACGGTGTTATACTTCAGGGCACCGGCCACACCGTTTTTAACAACACGTTTACCGACGTGGCCTATTGCGGCAACGACGCTGCCGCCATCAACACCGCCAGCCCCGGCCCCAGCACCGATCACGAGATCGCCTACAACACCATCCGTCGGGTGGGTCGCTCCGGTATCACGCCGCGCGCGTTTTCGAACTCCAACGCCGCCGGTGGTCAGTTCCTGGCCCGCATCCACCATAACGACATCGCGAACTTCGGTCTTCAGGACTGGGACGTCGGCGGCATCTACACCGCCGCCGGCGATGGCAAATTCGCACGCATTGACCATAATCTTATTTCCGAGGGTATTGGTTACACAGCCTCGGGCGTGTATCTCGACTACGAGCGAAATTGGATCGTGGATCACAACGTCGTTTGGAATGTTGAGTGGGGCATCAAGTTCCAGGGCCACAGTGGGAACGTAAACAACATGCTGACCTACAACAACACGTCGAGCGTGCGCAACACCTCCGGCGTCAGCTTTGGTCCTTTCGCTATCGGCAACGGCAGCGGCAACAACAACGGCACCGTCCTGCGCAATAACATCCTGAGTTGTTTCACTCCACCCGTCGCCAACGGTTACCAATCAATTGGCTCTGGGGCCGGTGCGTTTTCCGGCGCGGAGATTGCCAACAACCTCGCCTGGAACGGCGTCGCCAACTCCCCCACCGATCCGAAATTCGTCAACCGCGCCGACATCTTGGACGACACCGGGGTAGATTACACGATTCAAGCCGGCTCTGCCGCAATCAATGCGGGTAGCGTGATCTCCTCATATACCCGCGACGGCTTCGTGGTGCCGCCTTTTCCAGACTTTGTCCAAGGCGCGCCGGATGCCGGCGCCTACGAATTGGGCTCCCCCCGCTGGATTGCCGGAGCCAACCTCACGCGCTGCGCCGAACCCATCCCGTCCCCTTGGGCGGGAAATTACGGAGCCGCCGTCACCGTGACCCTGCGCACCCTGACACCCGGAGCCACCCTGCGCTACACTACCGATGGCAGCACACCCACGGCAAGCACTGGCACGATCTATACCGGCTCCTTTGTCCTCAATAATTCCACCACCGTTCGCACGATCGCCTACGCACCCGGCCTAAGCGACAGCCCCGTCGCCGTCCACTCCTACGACATCTTCGTCGCCGCCCCGCTCGGCACACCGCTTGCCTTCACCGGCACAGCCGCGGCAGGTCCCGTCGTGAATCTTGCTTGGACAGACAACGCCAGCGCCGAGACCAGTTATCGCGTCGAGCGCCGGCTCGGGATTAGCGGTGCTTGGACGCAAATCGCCAGCCTGCCCGCCAACAGCACGAGCCACTCTGATACTACGCCTAATCCGAACACGGAATACAGCTACCGCGTGTTTGCCGCGAACGGAGGAGGCAACGGAGGCTACAGCACTGAAATATTGTTGATTACTCCCGGCACCTTTACCCAGCCCGGAACGCTGAACACGACCCAAATCGCCAATGCCTCGGTGGCGGTTCCCGCCCAGATTCGCAACGTCGCTTCCACCGCCCAGACGTTCACCCTCGCACCCGTGACCAGCTCTTACACCGGTCTCACCTCGGCTCAACCCGGCGGCCCGTCCTTTGACCCTTGGACCGACATCAGCGGCACCGGCACGCCGATCTCCCAATTCGACCCGACCTCGGGCGACAAGGACGATGTGCTCAGTTCGGTGTTGAACATCGGCTTCCCCTTCCGGTTCTTTGGCACAAACTTCAGCCAGCTTAGGGTCTGCACCAACGGTTTTCTGACCTTCGACACCGCATCTGGTAACACCGCCTTCAGCAATTCGTCGGTGCCCAACACGGGCGCACCCCGCAACATGATCGCGTTCCTGTGGGACGATCTTTTTTTCTCCTCCGGCAAATCGAGCCGCGCCTATTATCGCAGCTTCGACTCCACGGGCGGTGCCAATCCCGACACCTTCGTCGTCCAATTCAGCAACGTCGTTCTCTTCAGCGACCAGAACGGCCCCACCGCCACCCTCCAAGTCATCCTGAAAAAGGACGGCACCATCCGCTGCAATTACCTCAGCGTGCAGCCCAGCAACACCAGTTACACCATCGGCCTGAACAACTCCGACGGCACCCAAGGCTTACAACTCGCCTTCGACCAAAACCTCGTCAGCCCCGGCTTTGCCCTCCAAATGGGCGGTGGCTTTGGCATCACCTCCTCGCCCGCCTCGCTCTTGGTCGCTGCGGGAGCTACCGGCACCGTGGAACTCACGATTAGCTCCAATGGACTTCCCCTCGGAGACAACAGCGCAAGCATGCTGATCACCTCGAACCTCCCCCGCCAGCCTGCATTCAGCCTTTTAGTCAACCTGAGCGTTCTTGCGAGCAATCCCGCCGCCCCCACCACTCCTGTCGGTTTTTCCGCCACAAGTCCCAGCTCATCCTCCATCCTCCTCAACTGGTCCGACGTCGCCACCGAAACGTCTTATAAATTGGAACGCAGTCCCAATGGCACCAGCAGCTGGGCTCAGATTGCGTGGCTCGGACAAGGGACGACGTCCTACCTAGATTCGGGACTAGCTGCGGGCACTTACTACTATCGCCTGCGCGCCACAAACTCCGGCGGCGACTCCGCCTACACCAGCACGGCGACCGTCTCCATCGGCACGGGTCTCCAAACTTTTCGCGCCACTCACGGCCTCGCCACCAACGGCTCGCAGGATACCGCCACCCCCGCTGGCGACGGCACGGCTAACCTCCTCAAATACGCCTTCAACATGGTCGGCAACGGAGCCGGTCAAGCCTCCGCGCTCGCCACGTCTAACAGTTCAGTAATTACGGCTAGCGGCTCCGCTGGCTTACCCTTAGTGGATGTGGACGGCACAGGAAAACTTCGAGTCACCCACGTTCGTCGTAAGAGCAGCAGCAACTCTGGTATCAGTTATATCGTGGAGTTCAGCGATACCTTAGCTTCCGGCACTTGGGCGGTGAATGCTTTGGCCACTACGGTAGTGACTAGTATTGACACCACCTTCGAGCGAGTTACCGTGACTGACGACATAGCAGGTGGCACTCAACGCTTCGTGCGCGTCAGAGTCACCGCTCCATGAAAAAAACTGCACCCGCCACTCTCCTCCCCGCCGAAACTATATCTGCACTCGCTTCGGTTGATCGTTTCGCCGCAATCGGCGCACAACGCCAGGCTCAGCGTGATTCCTCCATCCACGAGATCGCACCGGCATCACTTCCGCCGCGTCGCCTTCCCGCGCCGAAGCCCGGCAAAGCTCACGCCTTCAAGCCCTTCAACCGTGCCACCACGCCGGATCAAGTCACCGCAGCCCTCTCCGCCGAGCGTAAAAAAATGGCTCCGTATCTGCGGGAACTCGCGCCCGCGCTGCCGTCCACGCGCCGTTCACTCGTGCTCCGTTCACTCGATTGGCGGATGAAAACCGCCGAGGACGACACCAATTTTGCCGCCGTCGCCGATGGAGCCGGCGCATGGGAAAAAGTAGCCATTCCCCACTACGGCCCGCCCGCTGGCCGCGCCACCGCATTCTACCGCACCACCTTCACACTCGATAAAGCCATGTTGGCCGTGGGGACTGTGTGGATAGGCCTTGAGGGCGCCGATTATCGTGCCCGCGTTTACGTCAACGGACGCTGCTTGGGCGAACACGAGGGCTTCTTCGCCACTTTCGAATTCGAGGTCAACGGCGCGGCACGACTCGGAACCAACACGTTGCTCATTGAGCTCCACAACGACGGTGTCTGGCAGCCTGTTGATGGTGTGCCCGAAGGCGACAAGATCTATGGTGCCACTGGCCCTGGCTGGGACGGCCCCGGCACTGGCTGGCACCATTGCCCTGCGGGCATGGGTCTGCTCGGTCCCGTCACCATCGAGGCGCGGCCACGGGTCTTCGTGCACGACGTCTGGGCCCGAACCCTTCCCGATCTGGCCTCCGTCGAGCTCTCCATCGAGGTTCGCAACTGTGATGCCACCCCAGCTCAGACCGGCGTCTCCTACGCCATCTTCGGAGAAAACTTCTCGGGCCGCGCCGTATCGTGGCAAGCTTTGGCCGACCTGCCGGCCTCTGCTTGTAATATCAATCGCTTCCTCGTGACGGTGCCGCTTGCAAAAGCCCGCTTGTGGTCTCCCGAAACCCCGTGGCTCTACCGCGCCCAGATTCAACTCAAGGATAAAGCCGGTGCGGTCATCGATACCTCCAGTCGCGTCTTCGGCGTGCGCACCTTCCGTATCGACGAAACAACTACGCCCAAAGGCCGTCTCTTTCTCAACGACCGCCCCATCCGCCTCCGCGGCGCAAACACCATGGGCTACGAGCAACAGTCCGTCATGAATGGCCGTCTCGACGAGTTGCGTGACGACCTGCTGCTCGCCCGTCTCACCCACTTCAACTTCCTCCGCCTCACCCAGCGCCCCGTGCAGCGCGAAGTTTACGAGGCCGCTGATCGTCTCGGCGTGATGCTCCAGTCCGACTTGCCCCTGTTCGGCTATTTGCGCCGCACCCAGTTCTGCGAGGCGGTCCGCCAAGCAGGCGAAATGTCCCGCCACCTGCGCGGCCATGCGTCCTCCATCCTCGTTTCATTCATCAATGAGCCCTTCCCCGGCCACTGGAAAAAGGTCGGCCACCGCCACCTCAACCGCACCGAGTTGGAAACCTTCTTCACCGCCGCCGCCGCTGCCATGCGCATCGATCACCCCGATGTCGCCCTCAAGTATGTCGATGGTGACTATGACCCGCCCGCCGAAGGCCTCCCCGATTCCCACATGTATTCGATGTGGTATCAAGGCCACGGCCTGCCTTTCGGGAAACTTCATCGCGGATTCTTCCCCGGCGTAAAAGCAGATTGGTGCTACGCCTGCGGCGAATACGGAGCCGAAGGCCTCGACCCCGTCGATCTCATGCGCCGACGCTACCCCGCCGACTGGCTACCCGCTCCCGGCGATACAGCGGCCGAAGCCGCTTGGACGCCCAGTGCCATTTCCCACGCCCAATCCGGTCGCCATCAACCGCTTTTCTTCGACCGCCCGGTAACGCTCGCTGACTGGGTTGCTGCCTCGCAGCGCTACCAAGCCGAAGCCACTAAATGGCAAACCGAGGCCTACCGTCGCCACGACCGTCTCGTGAGTTGCGCCATCCATCTTTTCATCGACGCCTGGCCCGCTGGCTGGATGAAAACCATCGTAGATTGCGAACGCCGCCCGAAACCAGCTTGGTTCGCCTGCCGCGATGCACTCGCCCCGTGGTTGCCCATGCTGCGTTGCGACCGCTTCACCGTGCGCTCCGGAGAACGCTTTCAAGCAGAACTATGGCTGGCTAACGACACCCACGAGACTCCCTCCGGCTGGACCCTCCGCTACCAGATTGAACAAGCCGGAAAAGTGCTCTCCACCGCCGTCACCCCGGCGTGCCCTCTGGCCTGCGCACCTGCCTTCCAAGGCCTCGTTCCGCTCAAAGCCCCCGACGTGACCTCCCGCGAAACCATCACCGTTCGTGTTGCGCTGTGCGACGACAAAGGCCGAGTCATTAACGACAACAGCATCGACCTCTCCGTCTGGCCCAAGCCTGCCAAGTCCGCGCCGCTGGTCATCTCTCTCGCGCAAAAGGGCGGCTCTGCCGAGAAACTAGCTCGCGAGCTCAACGCCCGCATTACCTACGATGCCCCGGTAATCCTCGCCGATCACTGGCCCGCAAAAACCGCCGATCAAAAGCGATTGCTGGCACGCGTGGCCGCTGGCGCAACATTGGTCTTGAGCGAACTTTCACCTGCTTCGTATTCAATAAACAATGACGTGATCGAAGTGAAGCCCTGTGGTTTCTCCCCGGTGGATTTCGCCTCCCGTGCCACCGGCCATCCGCTCGTTGCGCCTTTCGCCGCCGGTGATTTGCGCTACTGGCACGAAGCCTCCGTGGATCGGATTACGCCGCTGCTTCCCGCCACCTTCCAAGCTGAAAACTGGACGCCCATCCTCGTCAGCGGCGAAGCTGGCTGGGGCGCAACTCCGCGACCCGCCCTAGCAGCCGCCGAAATTCGCCACGGCAAGGGCATCATCCGGGTTTCCCTCATTTCGCTCGCCGGCCGCACCGCCACAAATCCAGCCGCATTGCTCTACGCCCAACGCCTGCTAGGTGGCGCGGCTTAGTTCCAATTTGCATTCAAATGAGCTTCAGCTGCACCTCCTCCAGCCTTTCCTTCCCTATGAGCGCAAAACCTTCCCCTCTTAACTGGTATTTTCCCCTGCGTCGCCCCCACACCGGCGTCACCCTCGGCAACGGTCTGCAAGGTGTGCTGATCTGGGGTGAGAACACCTTACTGCTCACCGTCGCCCGCGCTAGTTTTTGGGATCATCGCGGTGGTCACGATATTCTCCCCACGACCAATTTCAAAGCGGTTCGCCATGCTCTCGAAACCGAGGACGATGCCGCCTTAGCCGCGTTGTTCCCCCGGCGCACCCAAGGATCGCCATTCCCGCAGCAGATGGGCGGAGGTCGCCTTGAACTCACCTTCGCCGCCGGCCTGCGCCCGCTCGACGCCACCCTCGACCTAGCGACCGCCACCGTCGAGGTACGCGTCGGCCGTCACGACGGCGACCCCGCTGCCAAGTGCGTGCGTATCCACCAAACCGTAACCGATGAAGTGTGCTGGCTCGACATTGATCCCGCCCTACTCTCCGAGGTTGGCGTGCGCCTGCACCCCGCATTCAGTCTCGTGCTCAACAACGCCATGGGCGCCCTCGGCATAGCCGCACCTAACGAATGGGCCGACTCCACCAGCGGCGGATTCGTGCAAACCCTGCCGTCCGACACGCCGCTCGGCGTCGCCTGGCACCGCTCTGGCAATCGCATCACGCTCGCCACCGCCTTGTGCAAAGACGCCGAAGACGCCGTGCGCGCCCGCCTGCGCAGCTTTGACGTCAATACTGCCAACGCCGCGCGCGCCACCTTCTGGTCTCGTTATTGGGGAGATGCCGCCCGCGTCACCTTGCCCGACGCCGTGCTGCAACAGCAGTTCGACTACGGGCTTTACCGCCAAGCCGGCCTCATCCGCTGCAAAACCCCCGCCGCCACGTTGCAAGGCCCGTGGATGGAAGACACCACCATCCCGACGTGGAGCAACGACTATCATAACAACATCAACGTGCAGCTCGTTTACGGCGCTGCGCTGGCCACTGGCCAAGCCGCCGAGATGATGCCACTCTGGGATATGTTGCGCGGCTGGCTCCCACGACTGCGCGAATTTGGTGAACGATTTTACCAGACTCCCGGTGCCATGGTTCTGCCTCACGCGGTGGATGATCGCTGCCAGATGATGGGCACTTTCTGGGCCGGCACCATCGATCAAGCCTGCGTCGCCTGGATGGGGCGCGTTGCGTATCAATATTATCAATACACGGGTGATCTCGACCACCTGCGCAAGCTCGTCTGGCCTCTGTTGGTCGGAGCATTTGAAGGCTACCACGCCATGCTCATGACCACCACCGGTCCCGACGGAACCAAACTTTTCAGTCTCCCCATCAGCGTGAGCCCCGAGTTCGGCGGCTCCGACCGCAACAAGTGCTGGGGTCGAAATGCCAGTTTCCAGCTCGCCGCGCTCCACGCTGCGATCGACGACCTGCAAGCCGTCGCACCACTACTCGGCCAGCCCGCTGATCCGCGCTGGGCCGACGTGGCCGCGCACTTGCCGCCCTACACCACCATCACGACTTCCAGTGTCGGCTACGGATGGATCGGCGGTCCCTTCGAACGCATTGGACTCTGGGCCGGCCAAGACTTGTCCGAGAGCCATCGCCACCACAGTCATCTCGCCGCAATTTACCCGTTCTGCACCGTGGATCCGTTCGATCCCGCGCATCATAAGATCGTCTCCCGCAGTTTGAATCACTGGAACAAAATGGGCATGGGCAACTGGACCGGTTGGTGCGTTCCTTGGGCTTCGACGCTCTGTTCACGCAGTGGTTTACCCGATTCCGCGCTCAGTAACTTGCACTTGCTAGCGCAACAGTTCACCAACGAAGGCCACGCCACCTTACACAACGCGGACTGCGCTGGCATGTTTGCGTGGGACGACGGCTCTCTCGCCTGGCATGATAATCGCAAGGGCTCCGATTTCCTCTGCCACGAGATCATGCAAATGGACGCGGCCATGGCCGCAATCAGCGCCATTCTGGAAATGATCGTCTCGTTCCGCAATGGCGTGGTTCATATCGCCGACCGCTTGCCCAAAGCTTGGCGCGAGCTGTCGTTTGACCGCGTGCGCACCGAGGGGGGTTTTATCATCTCCGGAGTTGTCCGCCACGGACGCTTTTATGAGCTGACGGTTGAATCCACCCGCGGCAGCGAGCTCCGCCTCAAGCATTCACTCGGCCCCGTCTGGACGCTGGATGGCGTTTCCCACTCGGAAGAAATTCTCGTGATGAATACATCGGCCAGAGTTCAACACCGGCTTCAACGCGTCGTCGGCTAAGCGCCGTCACAACCTAAATTATTTATCACAATGACTGCCCAACTCGCCAAGTCTTACTGGTATTTTTGTCTCCGCCGACCCCACGCTGGCGCCACTAACCCGGCGTCTGGGGCGAACACTCTTTAGGGAAATTGGAGGCGACACTGCTACCGTCCGGATCGAAGCACCACGACGAGGTGACACTCGTGGCAGCATTACATCGGTTTGGCGGAGCGCACCCTGCATTCGGCGGCATTGGCGAGGGGGTAAGCGGCACGGATGCGCGTGAGTAGTTCTTGATAGAAAACGTAGGCGGGATTTGCTGCGCTGCGGTCGAGCTGAAGTTGTGCGATGGATTCGTTCTCACCGCGCTCGCTCTCGGATCGCATTTTAGCAGCACGCTGGCGGTAGTTTTCATTAGCAACACCAGCTTTTTCCGCCAAGAGCGGCAGCCAGCGGTGGGCGTATTGAACATGGGTAGTCTCGTCAATAATGTCGAAGAGCATCATCTCTGCGGATTCGAGATCTTGGCCATCTTTGAAATCCTGATAGGCCTCATTTTTGACAATGAAGTGACCGTTCTCAGCAACCATACCGATAAAAAAGACCGCTTCATAAAGGTCTGTACTTGTCATGGGTGCTAGCGACATAGGCTCGGCGATATCGTCCACATGACTAGCGTGGAGAGACAAATCTTGTCTTTCTGCGGCCAAGGCGAGCGCAGAGATTTTTTCGTCATTGTTGTAAGATGGGAATCCTACTTCCTCCATACTGATGCCAAAGTCCTTGAGGCGAGAGTAGCCCGAGTCGCCGTGGCGGGATTCATCCCAGAGATGGCGTGAAACATCGTGCTGCCAGTCCCACGGCATGGTGTGACCGTAGTAAATCCAAGCTAGCTGGTCGTCAGGTAAGTTTTTTTCCAACATGTAGGCATAGGCCCAGAAGAGACGACGTGCTTCGAGACTGGTGGTGAAATCTGCGCGCACGAAGGGCATGAAATCGTGTTTAGGCTTGGTGGGAAAAGTGCGTGCACTGAACTTGGGTAGGGCGAAATCACTACCCACGCCGCAAAGTTTTGCGACGCTCTCGCCACTTGGTCTGTCAATGGCTCCGAAAGCGTCACCGGCCTCACCGGCACCGACTTCGAGCGCGTCACCGTCACCGATTCCGTCACTAACGCTACCAAACGCTTCGTGCGGGTTCGTGTGGCTGCGCCATAACAGGACTTCTGTTTTTTTCAGATCGTTAAGACTCCCTATGCCACGGTTCGTATCCCCAGACGCCAATTCCCCTTACTAAAATTCAATGAGTGGAATGATTTCAGCGGAGGTTTTCACTTTGCTAGTTTCGAGCTGGAATGTGGAAATCGAATGCGGTTTTACTCGCCCCAATTTCATAGGACGCCCTAGCCATGTGAGATTCGCAACAGTAGATTTCCCTTTGGTTTCCTGAACACGCACCACGATACCCTTGCCCTTTTCAGCGGGCTTTAAAGCTAGCAGTCTCAGATTGTCAGGACTCAATGATACTACCGAACCCGATCGCTTTAACAAACCGCTAGTGGGCGGCACAGGCATTGTTACGACGGGTTGAATCAATTCTGCGGCCAATCGCGGGAGATGGACATCTCCAGCATTTAAAAGGAAACGGAACTTGTATTCCCCCGAATCAATTACAGGGGCATCAGCAGGGACGCTCGTTTCTGTGTCTGGAACATCCAAAGCATGACGACTGGATCGAACCACTGTGGCGCGAAAAAGCCTGGGCTTTTGATCAAAGTTATACAACGCATCGCTGGCGAAACCCATAACGGGGTTGCCTTCAGCATCCAGCACACGCACCCATTGTCCGCCGGGAACTTCTCCTGCGGGTTCTCTCACGACCGTTGCGCCGGGAACTTCGTATTCAGCCTTAGCTCCGATAGGAAAAACCATTTTAACGCGGGCTCTAGTTTCATTAAAAAAGACGCGGGCTTGAATGTCTACAGCATCACGATGATGGTGCAGTTGCAGCGTCAGGTCGCAACGTGAAGAACCTCCATTTAATCTCACCCAGAGCGAGGCACGAAGGGGTCCGTGTTCAAGAACAGCGATTTTGGTGATAGACCATGTGTGGATAATTTTGGATAAGTCTTGCGCTTCAGGCTCATCGTAATGCCCCCCCCATGGACCAAAAGCGTCTTCCACGGTGATTATGGACATGCCTTTATTCCCCACGAGTGGCCGCCCATCACGCAGAATTTTAATTCCAGCATCACCCATGCGTGCGCTGATTTTGTAGCGTGAATTTTGAATTGTGTAAGCAGCGGTGACAGATGATTTTGTAGATGGACGTTTTGCTGGCTTAGGTTTTTCCACCCAACCAAAAGTGAACACGCTCCAGCCTAGTGCAAGTAGTTCCGCGTCGAACACCACACGTTTGCGCCAAGGCAGCGTTTGCATGAACAGGTTTTCCGTGCGAACCACTTGAAAAGGCACGGCGCGACCTTTCGCATCGAGAAGTTCTAGAGGCATTTCCTCACCACGTTTATCATAGGGAAATATAGGGCGGTAATCCATTGCAGCTTCAATCTCCAAGGGGCCGCGGTAAGCGTTGGGATGCGGATTCCAGACGATAAAACTCACAGCAGAAGGCATGTCCGTGGCAGGTTTTGGCACGGTGGTGTCCACATGTTGAGCAAGCGCTAACAAGACATTGCGTTCGGCAGTGCGGAGTTCCTGACGGATGCCGCCGATCCAGTCTACTTGTTCATCGAGCGCGCGCTCCGTGCTGGAGCCAGGCAGAATATCGTGAAATGAGTTGAACAAGACATCTTTCCAAAGCGAGATATACGAAGGAGCTGTGCGGGAAAGCTGCGCTGCGATTGCGGTGCCCATCGTCTCGGCACGTCCTACTTGGGCTTCAGCTTGTCGGTAGGAATATTTGATGCGAGCGGCGGACGAATAGCACCCTCGAAAACAATAGTTGAGTTCTCCGCGCACTACGGGTAGATTAATTTTTTTCTGAGTTATTTCTTTTTCCACTGCTATAAAATAACGGTGGTATCCAGAGAATTTTACGTCCACTTCGGGGTGAGCTTCTTTCCAGCGAATGACATCATCTAATTGTCTGCGCGTAGGGCCGCCCCCGTGATTGCCTAGTCCGAACGGAACCAAAATATTTTTCACCCGCATCGTGGGGGCTGCTTTCACATAGGCATCTAGACGGGATGAAATCTCTCCGCGTTCACATCCATACCATCCTTGGAGATAAGTCGCTGCCAACACACGCGCTCCCGATGGACCTTCCCACCAGAATAACTTTTCCCTATCGGGCGAAACGGGTCGCCCATAGACGTAGTAACTCAATCCCGCAGCGTGTAGGATGTCCGGCAGTCCAGCACTGTGACCAAAGCAATCGGCTGACCATCCCACCTTTACGGTTTTACCAAAGTATTTACGGAAAAAATTTTGCCCATAGATGAAGTGTCGCAAGAGAGTTTCCGTAGCAGGCAGATTCATGTCTGGTTGCAAGTAAGAGCCGCCTACCACATCCCAACGTCCCTCCCGCACATAGGCACAAATTTTGGCAAAGGATTCCGGGTCATGCTGCAACACCTGTTCGTAAATTGCCGATTCCCCACGAATATAAGTCAACTCAGGACGCTCATCCATCAACTGCAACAGGGTGCGCACGGTGGTGATTCCCTCGTTCAGACCCTCACGCCAGTCCCACAACCAGACGGGATCGAGATGTGAATTCGCAATCAAATGGAGACATAGTTTTTTCATAGGGGTAGAGAGTTGGGTTAAGGATTCGGCCATTCGCAGGAGTCAAGAAATTCAGCCAATTCATTCAAGTAGGGACTATGAGCGTTCCGAACAAAAAATCCCGCGCAGGCACAAGCACAGGCAAGACGCTCTTCCGCTTTCAATTGGAGCAAAACTCCTAAGCAATAACCCGCGTTGAAACGATCTCCTGCGCCGGTGCTTTTTTTGGGCTTCTCGCAATAAGGAGCCAAAATTGCAGAAGTTTCTGAGGTTCCCGCTACTGCGGCTGATCTGATGTGATGGATCACCACCTCGGAAATTCCCATGCGATCGCGTAAAGCTTGGGCGAGATTCTGCGTGGCCGTTATATCATCCGTTGTTTCAGACAGGCTGAACAGGCGGGCCAGTATGTTTGCTTCATTTCGATTCACACCCAAGGTGAGAGATCCATTTGATTCGAGCACAGATAAAGTCGCCAACATTTCCCGAATGTCTTCCGCAGAACGCGTCGAGGGATCCACCAGATCCACAAAAAAAGATGGCCGATGACGAAGCTTCGAATAGACTTTTTCATGTAACAACCGCCACACCGAAGTCATGTGCGGATACAAGGTCCAGTTGGTTAATGCGATGACACGGGCTCCCGCGCAGGCGGCTGCATAAGCACCATCTGCCAACATCGCCTGTACATGGGATGCCGTAAATTCAGCTAAGTGGGAGACTGAGCTAAACATCAATTTTCCATCCGAAAACTCGAACGCCAAGGTGCGACCGGGTTCGCGCCCCCACGTGCGGTGCGATTTGAAACGTCCTAAAATTTCTGAGAATGCAGGATGCACGGGCTGACCTAATGTGGCAAAGGCGTCCACATGAATCCCGAGGGCGGCCAACCCATCACCCATGTTCACAGCGCAGCCGCCCGGATGAATGGCATTCACCATAATTTCACGCAGACTGCTGTGTCCGGCTGAACGGCTTACTAGATCTCCAAAGGCTGAAATGGATGGCACCGCACTGAATGTCGAAAGACTGTCACGCTTTTCTACTAATGTGATCATCTCATCCACAAACCCATCAAAACCAATAGCAACGGTGGGTAGGGGTGGAGATACAGTTCGAAGTCGTGCAGATAGATTAGAAAAACGTGAGTTCATTCTGATACGAGTTTAAGTAACGCAGGCTCATCTTCCATGATCCCGGGAAAGCGTCCGATGTCTGGATCGGAAAAGAAATTGTCATGTAAGTCATCGTTAGCAGTTGAGACTTCACCGATTATACACTCCTCACTGGTGGGATAAAAAGCGTGCCAGATTCCCGAAGTCAAGGTGACTCGTGAACCTGCTTTCAAGGCGAATGGCTTGCTCGAAACGAGCTCGGTCATCTTCCCATCAATCGCGACCCGTAGCGTCTGCGCATAAGTGTTACCGGAGGCAGGATTTGAAGGCCAAAGTTCCAACGTGAGTTCACCTACACGGCAAATGATGTCCTCCTTTTTCTTGGCATGAGTATGGCAAGGAGTGGTTTGACCCCGACGCGCATACATGAGCTTTTCGCAATACTCGGGCTCGGTAGCCAAATTAATCAGTGTAAGGCCGAAGCGATCAAAATTACCCAACCCAAAATCCGTGATGTCCCATCGTGGTTCAGGCGGATGTGACCAGTGATGGCGTGAGAAACAACTGAGAGCCTGTTGGTAGGCTGCATTGATTTGAGAACGTTTCATAGATGAGGGGTTGAAGTTTTAAGAAATTCGTGGGCACAAGCAGCACTCACGGACTTTCCATTTTCTGAGACTAAAATTACGCGTTCGGATTCCCGTGAGATTTCGACCACGCGATTAAATCCGTTTGGAATCGGAACGATTCCCATAATAGTTTTGATGTTGGTTGGGTGTTTTGGGTTAAGGCGGAGGCAGGTGGGAATTCCCCCATCACTAACTGGATTACTGCGGATTGATTCCGCCAGTCCATAGTGAAAATAACTGGTGACTTCTTCCAGACCTAGCACACCGCGATGACGCCCATTCCAAGGCGCATAATAGCGGCCTCCATTCGAGTGCCAGAGAATCGTGCTAGCCAGCACTTGAGGATCTTTCAGACAAAAATATGCATAGCCATCGCTAGGAAACGCCACTGCCGTCCATGCAAAATCTGGACTGGCCTGATGGGAAAGCATGACTAGGTCTTCAAAGCCTGCTCTCGCAGGGTATGAACTCAAATCCGCTAGATTTCCGTCCAGCATGGGCACGTCGTTCAAACACTTGAAACGGGCTCCGGGCTTGAGTGAGGAATAACCTCCATTCGCAGGATTTTCAAAAGGAGTAGGCAGAACCTGTCCAAATTGGAGCGCACTGGTGCTCACGGATCCCGAGCCAGGCGTGGCAGGGAAACGAAGCATGGCATGATGACCCACATTCATGCAACCAAGCATCTCTGAAATTACATGAGTCGAATAAACAGCACGGTGTCCGGGACGAAGTTCAATAAATTTATCCACGCGCCCCGATCGGATTTTCATTCGCATGGAAAGATGCAGGCGGTGTGACTGATAGTCTTCCAGCTTCCAGTTCGCATTAGCAGTCTCTCCATGCGGAGGATGCTTTTCACCTCTTAGCGGAGTTTCGTTACCCCCAAAAGGCAGGCAGAAAAAATCACCTCGTAGAGCACGTAACATGGGCGGAATTTTTTTAGATAGTTTTTCCTTCGCCCATGGTGCGATAGAAAACGGCTGAATGGTTCCACATGCAGTCTTAAAACGAATCGGGCCCAGATGTCCTCCCGTGCGCGTGATATGAGCTTCCACGCAGTCCGACGAAAGTTTCCATGAAGCTTGCCCGAAGATTTCTGTGAGTGCGGCTGTCTTCACACGTGATCTCCATGCGCTCGGTAGGCGCGAGCTAAGAGCGAAATGGGATGGAGCACTTGCAATTCAGGATTACCGGCGCGTGCTCCATTTTGGAGTTGAATCGCACAACCCGGATTGGCGGAAGCCACTATTTTAACTCCGGTTTTCGTAATGTTATCCATCTTCCGTTCGAGTAAGGTCTGAGACATTTCCGGCTGAGTGATATTGTAGATTCCTGCACTGCCGCAGCACCATGTGCTTTCGGGAAGTTCCACCAGTTTCAAGCCCGGAATCGCTTTCAACACGTCGCGTGGTTGACGGGTGATTTTTTGACCATGACACAAATGGCAGGCTTCGTGATAGGTTACTTCCACAGGCATAGGTTGACTCGGTGGAGTGATGCCGATTTCCCCCAGCCACTCGTGAACATCTTTTAGTTTTTCTGTCCAAAGTTTTGCCCGCGCAGCGTAGTGAATGTCGTCTGCAAGGAGATGCTCATAGTTTTTTAAGTGTGATCCGCACCCGGCAGCATTCGTGATAATGGAATCGAGTTGTTGCAAGTCAGGAAAGGAGTCGAGATTGCGTCGAGCCATCTTGCGAGAAAGTTCCATCTCTCCATTGTGCCCATGCAAGGAGCCGCAGCAGGATTGGTTACGCGGAGTGACGACTTCGCAACCGTTCGCCAACAAGACATCCACGGTATCGCGATTGACATCGGAAAACGTGAGGTCTTGAACACACCCCGTCAACATTCCCACGCGGAATTTCATCGCAATTGGCTTTTCGACAGGGCGGATCAAGGCATCGGAAAAATGACGGTTCACGGTGGGCGTGAGAGGTTCTAATTCACGGAGTTTCCGAGGAAGTAAGACTGTTAAACGCAGCCGCCGCACCAGTGCCTGCATTCCACTGGCTTGATAAATGTAGAGCAGTCTGCCGATGGTGCGAAGCAAGCGTGGGCGCGTGAATAACCAGCGCAATGTCAGCGTGCGGATTAGCGTTCGCTGAGGATTCGCGAGGACACCGCCCCGCTCGATGTCCGACCGTGCATGTTCAAACATCTCTGCATAATTCACTCCGGCAGGACACGCCGTTTGGCAGGCGAGACAACCGAGACAAAAATACATTTCCTCCGCAAACGCACGAGTGATTCTCATTTCATCATCAGCCACAGCACGCATCAGGGCGATTCGTCCGCGAGGGCTGTTCCGCTCGAACTGCGTGGCGTCATACGTCGGGCACGTGGGCAGGCACAAGCCACAATGAATGCACTGCTGAAGCACGGAATAATCTAGCTTCTTGAGAGCATGAGCGGGCGCGCTCGCCCCTTCAGGACTGGAATGTCCGATATGGACGATGTCGCGCTGTCTCTGTTCTAGTGGAGTCATTTCAATCAAAAATCTTACCGGGGTTTAGGATGCCGTCGGGGTCGAGGGTGCGTTTGAGCTGACGCATCAGATTTAGGCTAGCCGTGCCGAGTGCTTTCGGCAGGAACTTCTTTTTCGCCAGACCTACGCCGTGTTCGCCTGTGATGGTGCCGCCTTGTTCCACAGCGTAATCAAAAATGGCCGCCATGGCTTTTTCAACACGTTCCATTTCTGCGTGATTGTTTTCATCAGTCAAAAATGTGGGATGTAGATTTCCATCGCCCATGTGTCCGAAAGTGCCGATGCGCACTTGATATTTTTCCGCCGTTGTTTGAATAAAACGGATCATGCCTGCAAGTTCACTCCGAGGCACCGTGGCATCTTCTAAAATCGTGGTGGGTGAGATACGCGCGAGTGCGGAAAAAGCTGCCCGTCGCGCGCTGGCTAATCGTCCTGCTTCTTCCGGCGTCCGCGCCACTTGCACGCTCAAGGCGCCGCAGCTTCGCGCAATGGCTTCTATTTTAATAGCTTCCTCCTCGACCACCACAGGATGTCCATCCGTCTCCATCAATAAAATGGCTTCTGCATCCAGAGGCAACCCGATTTGGGTGTAGGCCTCCACACATTGGATGGTAATCTTATCGAGGAATTCCATCGTGCAAGGAATGATCTTCGCTGCGATGATCGCGGACACGGTTTCCGCTGCGGCGTCCATGCGGCTGAAAGTAGCTAGCAAGGTTTTGCGCGCTGACGGTTTCGGCACCAGCTTCAACAAAATTTTAGTGATGATCCCTAGGGTGCCTTCGGAGCCGATGAATACATCTTTTATCGAATACCCTGCGACATCTTTAACACATTTATTCCCTAGAAAAACGATTTCTCCAGAGGCTAATACCACTTCTAATCCCATCACATAATCTCGTGTGATGCCGTATTTCAAGCCACGCAATCCGCCGGAGTTTTCAGCCACGTTACCGCCGATGGTGGAGATTTTTATCGAGCCCGGATCAGGCGGGTAAAGCAGCCCTACGGAGTCTGCAAGTTCAGAAATTTTTTGGGTGATCACACCGGGCTCAACCAAAACGGTTAGATTTTTTTCGTCCAGTTCCAGCACTTGATTCATTTTTACCAGACATAAGACAAGGCACTGCGAACTAGGGACACTGCCGCCGCTGAGTCCTGTGCCTGATCCGCGTGTGACCACGGGAATCTTGTGCTCCGCAGCGTAGCGCACAATAGCGGCGACTTCTTCTGTGGTTTTAGGGAACACCACGCAGCCTGCTTTTCCAGTGAGACAAGCGGTGCCATCAAAGCCGTAAGTCAACAGATGCTCGGGTTCGTGGAGCACACGCTCTGAGCCGACTAAGCGGATCATTTCTGCGATGGTGGTGTGCATGTGATTCAATCAGTCCCCAATGTGACTGCACGCTTCTCCTTGTGGGATAATAATGCGGCCTCAAAAAGCTCGTGGCTTGCCACTGCTTCATAGGGGGTGACACAGCCAAAATGTTCATTCAGAAGCCCCGCACGCTCAGCCATATAAGCCGCCCACATTTGCAAGAAGCAGTCAGGAAAACCGGGCTCAAAAATCCCTCCCGTGATGGTCGGGAAAGAACCGTGAAAACCTAAGTCGGTTCGTTGCCAGAGTTGTTCTTTTCCACATACAAAAGTCCATAAAGTTTTAGGTTCTTTGGTTGAATAGCGAATCCCGCCCTCAGTGCCGTGAACCTCAATGAACCAACTGTTTGTTTCGCCGGGAGCCATCCGTTTCGTTTCGATTCGCATGGGGATATCATAGTTGTCCACAGTCACATCACAATGAAGTATCGCATTGTCCCATGTATCGCATACCGCAGTACCACCTTTCCCATCGGGTCGTTCTGTGTAAATTTTTTGCAGTTGGGCATAGACGCGGGTCGGATGCCAACCTAGCCGGAAGGGAACGTGCACCGCGTGCATCCCTAGATCTCCCATTACTCCGATGAGCCCACAGGTTTGAGTCTGGCGTTTCCAATTCGCGGGCTTGGTGGGGTCGAGGTCGCTGCTGTGGTGAAATCCCGATCGAATTTCCAGTAGTTTTCCAGCTTTACCAGAGCGCACATAATCCACCACGCGCTGGGGGCCAGGGAGAAAAGGAAACTCTGAGCTGCAACGAACAAATCGGTTCAGCTTTAGTCCTGTATCTCGTATGGTGCGAGCCGCTTTTAGGTCTATGCCGAATGGTTTCTCAGCAAAAAGATCCTTCCCCGCTTTTAACACATCTATATAGATTTGTTCGTGAAGATTATGAGGCACTGCCACATAAACCACATCTACCGAGGGCGAGGCGAGCATTTGATGGTAGTCGTCCGTAATCATGCTCACCGTGGGGATCTGGCGAAACCACTCACGGTTTTTTTCAACAAGATCACAGACAGCGATGAGTTGCGCGTTCACGGGAAAATCTTCCAGCACAAACCAACGTGCCAGAGCCGAGGCTACCTCGCGCCCCATTAATCCTCCTCCAATAATTCCTACGTTGACGTTACTTGATTTCATATTTTTTAGAAGCACATGGCTGTTCGTAAATCATAGAAAATTGGCAGCTTTCTCGGCTGTGGCTCCATCATGAACAATAGCCATTAGTGCTTTTGTGATGCCTGCGGGGTTGGAGTGTTGAATAACATTACGACCATAGACGATGCCTGCCGCGCCTTGCGCGATCAGAGCTTCGGTGCGCTTCAGAATTTCGGCATCGGGTGCTTTTCCTCCGCCGCGCACGAGCACCGGAATGTCGCCAGCGATCTGGATGACCTTACGATAGAGGGACACGTCATCCGTGGGATCGGCCTTGATGATGTCAGCACCGAGTTCTACGGCTTGACGCACCAAGGGAATGATTTTATTAGGATCGCCATCAACCATGTAGCCGCCTGCCTTCTCATTGCTCTGGAAGACAAGAGGCTCAATCATCAAGGGCATAGCGTAGGTGTCACACTCGGGCTTGAGTCGAAGAATGTTTTCGATGCATTGGTCGGTGATCTCGGGCTGGTCAGGAATCTGGAACAGATTAACCACCACACAGACTGCATCAAGGCGCAGAGCCTGCTCCAAGGGAGATTCAATCATGCGGCTAAAAAGCGTGCGCGGAAGTTGTTTGCCATAGACGTTGGCGACGTCGGTGCGCAAGACGAGCGAGGGCTTATGACGACCCGGAATGGATTGCAGTAGGCCGGCTTGACCGATCGTAAGTTGAATGGCGTCTGGAGCTGCTGCAACAAGGGTCTGCACGCATTCGCGCAAATTTTCGATGCTGTTGAGAAAGCTAAGTTCATTGAAAAAACCGTGGTCAATGGCGACATCGAAACAGCGGTTGGATTTCGGATTAAACAGGCGGTTCATTCGGTAGTTTTTCATAGAGTGATGATGTGGCTCAGGGTTGGACGTGATGGAGATGAACTCCAAACTTTTCTAAGCGTCGACGTTCAGAGGGATTGGGCGAGTGGTCAGTCACGATGTCCTTAAATAAAGTCCAAGGGGCAAACTGCACTGCCATTGGGCGTTCCCATTTACTGGAATCAGCAAGTAGGATAGCTCGGCCTGCGCGCGAGGCGCATTCATGTTTCAAAGAAGCCTCGGTCAATTCCGTGGTGCTCGCTCCTTCCTCTAAAAAAAGTCCTGAGCATCCGATAAACGCTAAATCGAAGTGGAGTCGTTTCAGCCAGCCTAATGAAATTCCGCCAACTAAAGCACGACTCACACGGCGGAGTTCTCCACCGATGGAGATGATGCGCGCTTGTGCGGGTTCGGGTTCCGCAAGCAGAGGGAGCGAGTTAGTGAACAACGTAAGACCTGCGCGAGGCAGCAGAAGTCGGCCTACTTCGAGACAGGTCGTGCCGCTATCTACAAATACGGTTGAATTATCCGGAACCAGTTTGGCAGCTGCAGTAGCGATTGCAGCTTTGGCGGCCGTGGCGGTTTGCGCTCTGCGGCTGAAGCTTTGCTCGCCACCTATAAAATCTGGATGCACCACGCCGCCGTGGGTGCGCACGAGTTGCCCAGCTCTCTCTAAAAGGTCAATGTCGCGTCGTATCGTGGCTGGAGAAACGGCGAGGAGTCTTTGTAGTTCTTGCACAGAAACCTGCTTTTGACAGTTGAGAATATCTCCGATAGCCCGATGACGTAAATGAGCGAACATGATTTATTTTCATAAATGTAATCATATTCGCTCATACTTGGCAAGTGTCTTATCGCATAAGGGTGATGCCGTTGTTGATGAGGGGCGAATGAACGGATCCTCAACGTGGGATAGGCTACTTATGCTAGATAACACTCGTGGCAGCATTACATCGGTTTGGCGGAGCGCACCCTGCATTCGGCGGCATTGGCGAGGGGGTAAGCGGCACGGATGCGCGTGAGTAGTTCTTGATAGAAAACGTAGGCGGGATTTGCTGCGCTGCGGTCGAGCTGAAGTTGTGCGATGGATTCGTTCTCACCGCGCTCGCTCTCGGATCGCATTTTAGCAGCACGCTGGCGGTAGTTTTCATTAGCAACACCAGCTTTTTCCGCCAAGAGCGGCAGCCAGCGGTGGGCGTATTGAACATGGGTAGTCTCGTCAATAATGTCGAAGAGCATCATCTCTGCGGATTCGAGATCTTGGCCATCTTTGAAATCCTGATAGGCCTCATTTTTGACAATGAAGTGACCGTTCTCAGCAACCATACCGATAAAAAAGACCGCTTCATAAAGGTCTGTACTTGTCATGGGTGCTAGCGACATAGGCTCGGCGATATCGTCCACATGACTAGCGTGGAGAGACAAATCTTGTCTTTCTGCGGCCAAGGCGAGCGCAGAGATTTTTTCGTCATTGTTGTAAGATGGGAATCCTACTTCCTCCATACTGATGCCAAAGTCCTTGAGGCGAGAGTAGCCCGAGTCGCCGTGGCGGGATTCATCCCAGAGATGGCGTGAAACATCGTGCTGCCAGTCCCACGGCATGGTGTGACCGTAGTAAATCCAAGCTAGCTGGTCGTCAGGTAAGTTTTTTTCCAACATGTAGGCATAGGCCCAGAAGAGACGACGTGCTTCGAGACTGGTGGTGAAATCTGCGCGCACGAAGGGCATGAAATCGTGTTTAGGCTTGGTGGGAAAAGTGCGTGCACTGAACTTGGGTAGGGCGAAATCACTACCCACGCCGCAAAGTTTTGCGGGTTCCTCGTTGACTGGTAAGGCTTCGGTGAATCCGCCAAGTGCCTTGATCTGCGCAAGGACAGCTGCCTTATAGTTAGCGTCGGTGGAGTGCGGGTGCTGGCGACGATACTCACGATACCAAAGCCATTGCTGACTTTTGATTTGGTTGATCTCGTGTAGGACGGCGACAGTGGGAGCATCATGCACGGCATGGGCTTTGCCGTTATAATCTACATAAGCGGCGACGAGGGACTTGAGTAAAAGAACATAAATACCATCTAAGGCGTCGTCGAAAGAGGGCGCAAAAAGGAGCGTGTTGGCAAGGGTTTCGAGCTCGGGGGAGACGGGGGCATCAGGCTTGCCGCCAGGAAATTGAGTAATGCGTTTGCGTAGGCGGCGCACGCACTCTGCTTGCTCCCAGACATGGCGGTGGATGGCACTTTTACCGTCCCACTCGGCCATATGGCGTCCCCACGCAGCGAGTAAGCGGTGAGCCGTGCGTTCAAGGTATTGCCAGTCGTTGAGGCGATCCACGATTTTTGGCTTCATTTTGCTGGTAGCATCAATGAGGATGTGGCGTCTCTGTGAGGGCGGCGTGGAGAGTGTTTTCGGCATATCTAAAACGTATCATTATTTCTTGGTATGCCTACATCTACCATAGTATATTTTGTATCTATAAGCGCAACGTGGCTGACCTGAGGGAAGGGGCTTATTGATTTAAAAACAAAACGCCGCCAGACCAAGGACGGCAGTTTATCAAGATCAAATTTGAGTTCTTCACTTCTGCGTCCGATGATATGTCATGAAGTTCCTTCGTTACATTCCACGGTGAACCTTCGGGTAAGGGGATTACCAAATAAGATGGGCACTGGGCAAAGCAATGCCAAACGACCATGATTTTGGATGGCACGTCAGTTTGCGCCAGCACGGCTTGCCAGCCTTCAGGGTGTTGGTAGGATGCCCCCATAAGCCCGTAACGTTTAAATATTCCTTGGGTTAGAAAGGGTCTGGCTTCTAGGTAAAGATTCATGGCCTGACAGACAAAAGCCCATTGCTCAGCCGAGAGTTCATGGACTTCCCCAGAAAGACATAGGCGTCCGAGGAAGGTAGAACTGAGCGAGTAGCAGAGCCGCTGGAGGGAGTCTGCTTGGTGTAAAACGGCCCAGATTTGGTTTTGTTGGGCAGGGATAAGTTGCAGGAGATTGGCCGCTAGGATTGGTATATCAGGAGTTTCATGAGCATCAGAAAATGAACTCATAGAAGTCAGGCTCATCATGGATGGTTCCAAACGATGCCCGCCCGATGAACAATTTTCTATAACCAGTTCAGGCAGGGCTTGGCTAAGGCTGCGGAAAAATTGTTGCACCCCTCCTAAGTGCTGGCGTAGCCCTTCGCCTAAGGATACAAGGTTTCCGTCAAATTGGGGCGCTGAGTCACAGCCGATGCCAATGGTGTCATTATAATCCACCTTAAGATAACCCAAATTATTATCAGAGAGGAGACGGGTTACTTTTTTAGTCAAATAGTCATGCACCCATGGATCGCGAAAATCCCAAAACCGACGTGAGCCGACTTGGAGGGGTTGACCGTCGCGGTGGAGCTGGTGGCTGGTTTCTTCCCATGCCTGTGAACCTGGATTAACGACTTCAAATTCAAACCAAATTCCTGGAATAAGTCCTCTCGCCCGGATGGCATCAGCCGTAGCGCGAAGCCCTTGAGGAAAGGCCTTGGTGTTAAGATTCCAGTCGCCATTTTGCTGAATCCCATTACCAGGACGTTCCGCCCAGCCGTCATCAATCACGAGATATTTTACGCCTGAGCCTTGAAGTCGATCAGCTAGGGCGATGAGGTTTTCGTGGGTGGGATTTCCCCAAGAAGTACACCATTCGTTAAAAATGATAGGTAATTCTAGCTCTGATTGTGGGACATGGCTCAAATTGCTGCTGAGGAAATGGGTCAAGCGTCCGCACGCTTCCGTGACTCCGCCCTTAGCGACGGTGATGAGCGCTTCGGGGGAACTAAAGTTTTCCGCCGGAGCTAAGGTTTTATACCAATGCCCGAGTTCGCGATCGGCCAAGCCACCTGAAAGAGCTACGTGATCTGCCCGCCGATATACCTCCATTTGCCAAGAACCTGGATGAGCGATCTGTGCTGCCCAAGTCACACGGGCTGTGCGATCTTCGAGTCCAACAAAGGGAAAGAATCCGTTCACGGGCATGGAGCCAACAGCACCGAAACGCTCGGCTTGAACACCGAAATCGCCCCAAGAACGTTCGAGATGCAATTCTTCAATGCTCCGCTCTTCGTGCCGCCCCTCAGCACTCCATGAGCTGCGAAAACGGTGGACGTGGAGGCGGTTAGGCGCATCTTCAGAATCAAAAGGTGTGATACCACCTAAAGAAAAGGAGCTGAGTAACTCAATGGTTAAGGGAGTGTTGCCAGAGTTGCGGAGATGACTACGGATGTGAAGAATTTTCTCGCCGGCTTTGTGGCGTAATTCATGCACGCACTCGAGCCCGTAATCGGCTTTAAGGAAAGTTTTAATGATAGTAGAGCCAGCCTCTACTTTTTTTTCTTGATGAATAAAATGGAGCGCATGAGTGGCGGGTCCATTTCTTAGGCTGCGACCTTGGGAAAAAATACTTGGAGTAATTTGACCTCTAACATGGACATGGACGAGGGGATCAATTTGCCAAGCTCGTACGGGTTGCCAACTTTTCGGAAGGCTTAAAGCTGCAGGAGTATTCAGGTATTCGCGAGGAGTAAGGTTGTCTGATTTCTTTGATGTGGGAAAAAGAAGGAGGCCGATTTTAGTTGGTTCATGTTCGGCCGTGATGTAGCGCGCTGTCATGTCACCTAACTGGTGTTCAAAAAGAGATAAGAAAGGCATATAAAAAAGTATCAGGTAGGAATTTAGAGGACTAGAATTAATTTTAGGGAACCAGGTGCAGGTTTAGGTTAAAAGTGAGATTCGTAGCTGCATTGTTGATAGACCTATAATTTACCGTTTTTAGTATACTCCAACTAGACAAGTTTCCTTTCGTTACGCATCATCTTGGCATGGCTTTACAATCCAGACTGCAATGGGAACTCAAAGAGCGTCAGATCCTTCATCCATGGGCTCAGCTCAGTGCAGAAAGTCGAGGACGCGCACATCCTGAAGCGGTGCATATTTTTCGTTCAGAGTTTCAGCGGGATCGGGATCGCATTGTCCATAGTGAGGCTTTTCGCAGGCTAGAATATAAAACCCAAGTGGTGCTTAACGGAACCGGTGACCACTTCCGCACGCGCCTCACGCACACCATGGAGGTGGCAGCCCTTTCTCGCACTGTAGCCCGCACGTTGGCTTTAAATGAGGATCTGGCTGAGTCCGTGGCTTTAGCCCATGACCTAGGCCATGCCCCCTTTGGTCATCCAGGGGAGCACACGTTAAATCAGCTTATGGGCGATCACGGGGGGTTTGAGCACAATAGGCAGAGCCTGCGTGTGGTGGAAGAGTTGGAGATGAAATATCCCGAATTTAATGGTCTGAATCTTTCGTGGGAAGTGCGGGAGGGACTAAGTAAAAATTGTCTTGGCCGTAATGGTCAAGAATGGTTGCCTAGTCTGGAAGCTCAGATCGCTGATGCGGCAGATGAAATCGCCTACTGTTGCAGTGATCTGGATGACGCCTTAGATAATGGCTTGGTCCTGCCAGAGGATTTGAAAGAGATTAAGATGTGGACGAAGCTAGAGGATGCTTTACAAAAAAATTATTCCAAATTGGAGACTGATCGCCGCCGCCGCTATTTGATTCGTTCTTTAATTGAGCTACTAGTGGACGACCTTTGTCAGCAATCATCTAAAAATATAGAGAACTCAGAGATTCGTGCGAGTGAGGATGTGCGAAAGCAGGGTAAGAAACTGATCGGTTTTTCTATAGAGTTGAGACCACAGATTCAAAATCTAAGAGATTTCTTGAAGGAATATTTTTATTACCACCCCAGCGTTAGTCGAGTGAATCAGAGGGCTTGTCAGGTGTTGCAGGCTTTGTTTGGGTTCTACCACCAGCACAGCCATTTGATTGGAACTAAGTTTTCTTTAAGAATTAAAAAAGACGGTTTGTCTCAGGCTGTCAGTGATTACGTCGCAGGCATGACGGATGTGTATGCCTTGAAAATGTATGCAAAACATATTGGCACGGATGATTTACTGAAAGAACTCTTACCAAAGAGTTGATGCAAAAATGAAATAAGTTTATATAATCGCACTATGAAAAATTCGCTTTGCCTTGTTGGTAATCTTTGGACGATGTCTGAGTATCCGAACCCGTTACGTGAATGGAGCTTGGAACGTAAGATAAATGCTATAGCAGATGCGGGCTTTCATGCCGTTACTGGGGATTTAGATGAGAAAGTCATTAGTTGTGCTCGTAAACTAGATCTAGACTATGTGGGTTGGTTTTGGCCTAAGAATTGTGCAGACGTTCGTGCGGGAGCAGAGGCTTGCCAACGTCTAGGTTTACAACGCGCAACCGTCTTTCTAGGACATCATAACACAAGTCATGCACAGGTCTTAGCCATGGCCCTAGAGTTGCACCGGCAAGGTTTAAAAAGAGGTATATATTTTGCACCCGAAACACACCGTGACACAGGAACAGAGACACCAGAAAAAACATCAGCCCTGCTTAAAGCATTCCAGATTCGCACAGGCCAAGAGCTGCCTATCACGTGGGATTTTTCTCATCATGCCGTCGTTAAACACCTTCTGCCACAACAATGGCCTGAGCGGTTACTTATTCATAAAATAAATATACAACAGGCCGAATTGTTTCATTTTCGCCCCTTTAATGGCCACCATGCCCAAATTCCAGTGCGAGTCGCCGGGCGTAAAACATCCGAGTATAACGACTTCCTAAATTTTACGAAGAAAGTCTTCACCCTTTGGCGTTCTGCCCCCGCTAATCAAGAGCGCACCTTTTTGGCCTGTCCAGAAGTAGGACCTAAAGTTGGTGGTTACGGATTAAGTTATGAGATGCCCTCGTGGGAACAAGCCACTCTTCTTGCTAAAGATTTAAAAAAAATCTGGTCAGCTAGTGCGTCATGATTACTAACCACATGTAAACCTTTTTACTATTCCAGTGTTCCTCTAAACCAGTGCAGAAGAGTCAGAATTTTACCACAGATAGCGCAGATTCGTAGGAGAAAAAAATCTTCTTATTTCCCTCATTTCCCCGCCATCCGTGCTATCCGTGGTTTAAAAACTCCCCGTCTAGTTTGCTTACCGCAAATGGAGCCAACGCAGATGAACAACAAGGAAGCGATGGAAGCGGGCTTACAAGGTGGCTTCGAAACAGCTAAGGCAGGTCATGAGCACAGTAATCGAAATCGAGGCTGCCATCGAAAAACTTCCACCAGCAGATTACCGTGAATTGCAGGGGTGGATCCATGAACATCAGGCGATGGTTGGTGCTTCGGAAGCCCTCTTCACCATGTATGATGAAGAGGAGGCTCATGTCCAAGGCGAGACGCAGTGAAATCTGGATGGCCGATCTTGGCTTCGTCGCCAAAGTGCGGCCAGCTTTGATCTTAAGTGTCGAATATCTGGACGAAGAGCGATCCGTGGTAACCTTCCGCATTTGCGGGAACAAATCGCTACGTGCTACCAATTGATATTATACCCTTAATTAGCTCCGAGTTTCTTATCTACCTGCCTGAAATTTCTGACTCACCGTGGATTCAAGCGTGTAGGCTCGCCCACAAGTTCTTCGCTTGACGAATCGTTGAGGCGAGAACTTCAGGCGTGAGCGCTTGTTTAGGATCATCTCCGATGCCTTGAGCGGGCTTTACATGACTCTCAATGCAGAGGCCATCTGCCCCGTAGGCGACCGCCGCTAAGGCACAAGAGGGAACATACACAGCCCTGCCTACGGAGTGCGATGGATCGACAATGACGGGTGCCCACGTTTTTTCTTTGAGCAGTGGCGTAATACTTTCATCTGGATGATTACGGTAACCTTCGAGGGTAGGGGAAGTGCCGCGGGGACAGAGCATGACGTTGGGATTGCCGTAGCTGACGATGTATTCGGCAGCGGAGATGAATTCGTTGACTGAGCCCAGATGAATGCTGCGTTTAAGTAAGACCAAGGTGCTGCGTCCGGCAATGGCTTTACCGATGGCGGTGAGCAAGGAGTAGTTAAGCGCATTGCGTGCTCCGACTTGTATCATGTGAACACCCGCCTCTAGTGCTAAGTGGAGCTGCGTTTCATCCATGACTTCGGCATCTACGGGCAGCCCTGTGCGGCTGTGCGCTTCCATTAAGATGTCCAAGGACTTAGCGTCCCCCTGAAAAGAATAAGGATTGGTGCGAGGCTTCCACACGCCGCCACGTAGAGCATGAGCACCCGCTTCTTTTACCGCTTGGGCGGTCTCATAAAAGAGGGTGGGATTTTTAGGGTCGATCGTGCATTGACCCGCTATGATTAATAATTCCTGACCAAGCGTCACGGCACCCAGCTTGATCGAATGGGAAGCTAAATCGGAACGACGATCCATGAGCTTATGCGGAGATTGAATGCGATCAACACGCTCAATGTATGCTAAACCTTCTATTCGATTCACCATCAAATCGTCGCGCTCATCCCCGACGATGGCATAGATTGTTCGTACTGCGCCTACGATGGGTTGCAGGGTGCAGTCAAAGTCGGCCACGATGGCACTTACTTCGGATAATTGTTCAGAGTTGAGTCGGTTCGCTTTAGGTAAAATCATGGGTTCGCTTTATCAGTAATAATCTTCGAGCTTAACGATAATTGGCTAACCGACCACCTGAAAAAAACCGTCTTCCATCTTGAGTTCATAACTCATTCTGCCGTTGAAAGAGTCATCACCTTGACATGCTCCCCACCTCGGCATTACCCTTTGATTATGTCAGTTTCACACCTGCTTAAGTCGGCCTAATCCATCTCTCAGATGAAGCCCATTCGTATCGTCATCATCGGAGCTGGTAGCACTATTTTTGCCCTTGAGGTTATCAAGGATCTTTGCAGCAACCCACGTCTAGCGGGCGCCCATGTTTACTTCGTGGATCTCAACCCTGAGCGCCTTCATATCTCGCTAACATTATGTCAGCGCTATGCACAAGAAGTCGGTAGCGGCATTAAGCTCCATGGCACCACCGATCGCGCCGAGGCTTTACCCGGTGCCGACTTCGTCATCTGCACCGCTCTCGCCCTCAACTACGACAAGATGCTTCAAGGTTGGGATCTGGCCGAAAAGCACGGCTTCCGACAAGTCGGCAGTCTCCACCTCATTTACGACGAGGCCTTTTGGGTAAATTTTTATCAGCTTCAGTTGTTCGAGGAAATCATTAAGGACATGCAGATCCATTGCCCACAGGCTTGGTTTTTTATGGTCTCCAACCCCGTGATGGCTGGTGTCACCTACCTCGGACGGAAATATCCGCAGGCCAAGGTCATCGGAATCTGCCACGGCTACTACGAGATATACTCCATCCTCGAAGAGCTAGGTATCGACCCCGCCAAAGCCACTTGGGAAATGAGCGGTGCCAATCATTTTCTATGGCTTAACCGCCTTACCTACGAGGGCTGTGACGCCTTTCCTCTACTCGACCGTTGGATCGCTGAAAAAGGCCCCGCTTACTGGGCCTCACGCAACGATAAGGCCCGCTGGGGCACTCTTGGCCGCAAGATTATCGACCTCTATCGCATTCACGGCGTGCTTGCGATTGGCGACACCGCCCATTGGATCGCCAACGGCTGGCCATGGTGGTATTCAGGCACCGAGGAGGAGCGCCTTCGGTGGGACGAGCCTCCGCTGCGCAAGAGTTGGCAGGGCCTCCTCGACATCCTTACGAAAGAGCAGCAAAATCGCCTCCAGCTCGCCGCCGACCCCACGCGCCGCATCTCCGACGTTTACCCAGGCAAAAGCAAAGAGCACATTATCGACATGGTGGACGCCATCGCCAACGACCAGCCACGTGACTTCATTGTTAACATCCTCAACATTGGCCAACACGTCCCCGGCGTGCCCCGCGATTTTCAAGTTGAGGTCAATGCCCGCCTATCCGCCGCTGGAGTCGAGGCTCATCCCACCTCCCCCCTGCCGCGTTCCATCCTAGCCCACCTTTTCCGCGACCGCATCGCCCCCGTCGAGCTCGAGCTTACCGCCTACGAAAACCGCAGTCGCGACCTCTTGGTCGAGTTAATTCTCACGGATCATTGGGCCCCTAGTAAAAAAGCTGTAGAAGCCTTCCTAGACGAGCTTTTGAACCTGCCGTGGAACGCTCGCATGAAGGCGCATTACCTTCCGTCTCAGCAGCCTAATGGATCGGGTTCGTCCTCTACCGCCCTCACCTCAGGTGCAGGTTAACAGTGTGGGATCCCGTAACGGTTTTTTAAATTAATCAATTATCTAAAAAATCCTGAATCATGGATGGAAAGTTCTCCTCTTACTAATGAATACCGTAGAGAAAATATTCTGTATAAAAAATGAGGGCTGACTCATGACAAGTCAGCCCTAATCATTTTAAAACAGCCGTGTATCTTATGCAGCGCTACGACGGCGTAAGAAGACCAAAGCACCTAAGCCAAGAGCTAGTAAGGCATAGGTGGAGGGTTCAGGGATCTGCGAAAAACTAATATCCGTGACACCAATCAGATCGTTAAGGCTGCTGAACGTAAGAGTCACTACTTGTCCCGTTGCCTCTGCTCGCAGGTTTAAATCGACAAAGTTAGGCAGTGCTGTTGGAGCCGCAGCTCCTGTTACGGTGAATGGTGTACCACCATTCGAGACCGAATAAGTTAGCGTCTCATCAGTCTGAAAGCCCGCCAGATTGAAAGACTCTAGTTTGACCAAGAATCCAGGATCAGCGGTGAATGTGATCGTATAAGGATCTGAGCTGTAGAGTACTGTCCCCAAACCGCCATACTCAGGAGGGGTGCCAGTGGCCGTGAAGATACCACTACCACCGGTGGTGTATGCAACCGTGATGTTTGGCGTAAATGGTGCAGCCCCACCATAATTATAAAGCCCCGTAACATTTGCTGTAACGTTGTCGCCATAACCCTGAGGCACAGCGGCGTCTTGTGTCAGAGGATCTCCATTAGCGAACTGAAAAACCAAGATGGTTGCTGCGGAGGCGGGGGGGGTAAGGGCCAGAGTCGTTATTAACACCGTCACATAGAGTAGTAGTTTTTTCATAGGCGTAATATTTAGCACACTTGCAATTGTTGAAGCTACAGGTATTATTGGAACCGTTCCGAACTTATGACACCTCCTCCTCTCACCCTCCGAGATTTAGCGCGGCTGACTAAAACTAGTAAGGCCACGGTATCACGTGCCTTAAATTCTGGATATGGGGTTTCCGAAAAAACGCGGCTGCGGATCGTTAAGGCTGCCGCTAAACATCGTTTTCACTTAGATCCCAAAATAAAGATGTTGATGTCGCATCTTGGTATGGCCAAGCCAAAGCGGCAATCCCTGAATCTAGCTTGGGTACAATATTCCAAAATTACGTTCAACCCCGAAAAAACTTTTTGGTTGGAAAAAATCTGGGCTGGTGCCCAAGAGCGCGCGGAAGAGCTGGGATTTAACTTGGACGTCGTGATCGAAAATAACGCTGAGGTATCACCCGAACGCCTAAGCACAATCCTACTATCTCGGGGTATCGTAGGCCTCCTAGAACTACAATCTTTTCCTACTGGACTCTTTACGGAGTTTGATCGCAGCCCTTTCGCTGTTTGTCGCATAAATAATTCAGCCCAAGACTTTGCTTTTGATCGCTCTGGCCCTCACCATTTTCATAACACTGGCCACCTCATCAAGGAGCTGCTAGCTCTAGGTTACCAGCGTCCTGCCATTTTATTCGGAGTATTTATAGATGAACTGACGAGCAAGTCAGTCGTCTCACGGTTAGTCTATGAGCAACTAAGCTGGAAGCCAGCCAACCGCATACCTTGGCTAGTGGATGACCCTTATTCGCCAGAAGGTCTCCGCGCGTTAATGAAGAAATGGAGACCTGATGTTATCATTTGTTGTGACAACAATATGACCCAACGCCTAAAAGAAGCCGGCTTTGATGTACCCAAGGATATAGGCGTTGCACATATTAATTTAGCATCAGATGTCCCAGATTGGGGAGGAATCGACCAAAACCACCATCTAATTGGAGCAGAAGCGGTGGACATGTTGGTCAGACAAATAAACCGTGGTGAACGTGGAGAACCTAAACACCCCAAAGATCTGCTCATCACCGGTGCCATCCAGCAAGGAAAAACCCTAACTAAGCAGTCTAGGGTTAGCCATTAACGAATCACTCAAGGGAAAAGAGAAAGACGCCGTCCGAGAACATGCCTACCTCTCAGAGCTCTTAGTCTATTCCTACTGATGCTCTGTGCAACCTTGAGTTGATAGTTGGATGAGCTGTGCGACATTAAACGTGTGATAGAAATTACGGACTTAACTAAAAAATATATTTCAGGCGGCGGTAAGGTCATTTTAGCCTTAGACGCAGTTTCTCTCCATGTTGAGCAAGGCTCCTTTGTCGCAATTATGGGCCCTAGCGGTTGCGGAAAGAGCACGCTCCTCCATTGTCTAGGTGGATTGGATCAAGCGGACTCAGGTCAAATCTTTGTTGATAAGCAAAATCTGACCGATCTTTCTGAAGAAAAACTCACGCTCTATCGGCGAGACCGCATCGGTTTTGTTTTTCAATTTTTCAATCTTTTACCCACCTTGACCGTCTGGGAAAACATCATATTACCCGTTACTCTAGGGGGGAAACTAGATGCTACCGTGGAAACCTACGCTACCCACCTTTTGCGCGAGACGGGCTTAGAGGAACGTCGTCACCACTTGCCTCACCAACTTTCTGGCGGTGAAATGCAGCGGGCTGCTCTAGCTCGTGCTCTCGTCAAAAAACCCGCTCTCGTTTTAGGGGATGAACCCACCGGGAATCTGGATAGCGTCACGAGCGAGCGTCTGGTTTATTTATTAAAAAGCCTTTGTTATAAAGAAGGCACCACACTCGTCGTTGTCACGCATAGCCACGAGTTGGCCTCTCATGCGGATCGTATTATCAGAATGCGTGACGGCAAGATTGAAGCCTAGCTGCGTAGATTCATGAAGCTATTCCGACTATTTTTAACCCACAGTTGGCGTTATTACCGCAGGCACCGCATTTTAGCTGCACTTAATATCGTTGGCATTGCCTTAGGCATAACGGTTTTCATCAGCATTCAGATCGTCAATCAAAGTGCCTTGAATGCCTTTAAGGCTTCTGTTGATCTGGTGGCGGGGCGAGCCAATCTTTCAGTTGAGGCCGAGGGCACACGTTTTGACGAATCGGTTTATCCATTACTAAAAAAATCTAAATCTATTTTAGAAGCTACTCCTGTGGTTGAGGAGTTCTGCTTATTGCCAGATTTTCCAGGTCAATACCTACATATACTAGGAGTGGATCCGTTTTCTGCCCGCGCATTAAATGTTTATGAACTTAGAGAACAAGATCAAGGCGCAGGGCTTTCTTTTTTCTCTGACCCCGAATCCATTGCCGTAACTGAAGAATTAGCCGACCGATTAAAACTTAAAATTAATGATAAAATTAAGATTCAAACAGGAAAAGGAATCGCCACTCTCCGCATAGCCGCGTTGATTAAATTCCGAGAAGATGCCGTCGGATCAAGCCCAGAGTTAGCGGTCATGGACATTGCTAATGTGCAGGATCGATTCTCCCTGCAAGGTAAATTGAACCGGATCGATTGCTTAGTCGAACCCGCCTGGCTCAATGATCCAGCTAACCTTCAATCCCTCAAGGAAGAGCTAGGCCAAGGCCTCCCCGGAAATGCCAGACTAACTGAACCGGGCCGGCGTGGTGCCCGCGTCGATAAAATGGTGGAAGCTTTTCAACTAAATCTTACCGCTCTATCCCTCATCGCCTTAGTCGTGGGAATGTTCCTTATCTATAACACCATGTCGGCCACCGTCGTTCGGCGTCGAGCCGAGATCGGACTCCTCCGTTCCATCGGCTTGCAAGCGCGTGAGGTGCAGGCTTTGTTTTTAGGGGAAGCTTTATTGTTCGGAATGCTCGGGATCGTCTTGGGTTCGGTCTTAGGCATACTACTTGCACAATTTCTTGTCGGTGCCGTGGCTCAAACTCTGACCTCTCTCTACATGTTAGTGCGGGTGAATGAACTCACCGTTTCCCCCAGTACAGTGGCACTGGCGGCGTTCGCTGGATTAGGGGCAGTGCTAGCTGCTGCATGGTTTCCCTCCCTTGAGGCGACTAAGGTCAAACCTGTCGAAGCCCTCTCTCTCGGTCACCTTATTTTAAAGTCCATTCACTCCACAAAAAAATGGACTATCTACGCGCTAGGTCTTCTCGTGCTGGCCTGCCTCCTAGGTTACTTAAGCCTAAGCCTCGGCTGGAAATGGTTAAGTTTTGGCTCTGCCCTTTCGGCTTTGTTAGGCATGGCCTTCTTCGTGCCAGATTTAAGTAAAACAATTTCCCAGATAAAAATGTCGAAACCACTCACCCTTGTCTTAGCTCTGCGTAACTTTGGTAACTCGTTGCACCGCAATTCCGTCACTGCCGCCGCTCTAGTTACGGCTGTGAGTATGGTGCTGGGCATATCGATTATGATTCACAGCTTCCGCATTACGGTGGACTCATGGATAGGGCGCACCATCCAAGCCGATCTCTACATAGCCCCAGCCTCTAATCTCTTGATCGGAATGGGAGAACGGATCCCACAAGAAGTCGTAGAGAAAGTTAAACGCTTGAGCCAAGGCTCCGAGTTTAACGCCTATCGTGAAATACGTGTCCAGTTAGGAGATCAACCCGTTAAGCTTTCTTCGGCAGATGTTCAGATGGTGCGTAAACATCACCGTTTCCGCATCATTGCAGGATCAGATGAGGGGATTGAAATGCCCAGTGATCCCCAGAAAGTCATGGTGAGTGAGGCTTTTGCTCGACAGCATACTAAGCAGGTCGGTGACCATTTCAAATTAGCTACGCCTGATGGAGAAAAAACGATCATCGTTGCTGCAGTCTATGAGGACTTCACAACTGATCGCGGACTGATTTTTATGGATTCTAAAATATATCAAGCCCTCTGGCGAGATACCGAGGCGAACAGTCTAGCGCTTTACTTTACCTCAGAGATTGATTCGCTCTCATTGCAACAAAACCTTAGCCGTGAGCTCGCCAGCTCGGGTCAATATCTTGTTTACTCCAACAAAAAAATTCGTGATGAAGCTATGCGCATTTTCGATCAAACATTTGCGGTCACCCACTTACTCCGTTTCATTTCTCTCCTCGTTGCGGGCATAGGAATATTTCTTAGCATTAGTATTTTGACTTCAGAACGTCAACGTGAGATCGCTGTCTTGCGTGCAATTGGGGGTAGTCGCAGTCAGGTGGTGAAAATTATTCTTTGGGAATCAGCCTTGCTAGGATCTGTCAGTGCAATTTTGGGAACGATCGGAGGTTTTGTGCTGGCGGTGATTCTAACCTATGTGATTAATGTCTCGTTTTTCGGTTGGACGATTGAGTGGGCTACGCCGTGGCTGACCGTTTTACTAACGCCCCTTTTTGTTGTGCTGACGGCCTTACTTTCTGCGTTCTACCCAGCTTGGAAAGCAGCGCATAAAGAAATCGCCAACGCCGTGAGGGAGGAATGAGATGAGTTTCAGATTTTTAATTTTATATTTTTACTTAATAATTGGCAGTAATTCTGTGGGCTTAGCTCAGGATGGGCAGCCATGGCGAAAAGCGGTAGCCCCTTGGGATTGGCAGTTTCCTCGGGATCATGGCTCGCATCCAGAGTTTCAAACAGAGTGGTGGTATTTCACGGGTAATTTGCAAGATGAGAAGGGTCGGCCTTTTGGCTATCAGCTCACCTTCTTCCGGCAGGGCGTGCTCAAGAATCCGCAACAGAAAAGTGCTTGGGCTTTACGTGATATATATTTTGCTCACTTTGCCGTAAGCGATATTCAAGATAATCAGTTTCATTTTTTTGAGCGCAACAGTCGCGGCGCTCTGGGTCTAGCTGATTACAGTCAGGCAGGCATGAACATCCGCTTAGAGGATTGGAAGCTGACACAGACAGGGAAAGATAGCTTTAACTTCGCAGCGCAGGGGGCTGGGGTGGAGTTGAAGTTAAATCTAAAAATGGCTAAACCCAAAGTTTTTCATGGAAATAAAGGGCTCAGTCAAAAATCAGCTGAAGTTGGTAATGCTTCCTACTATTACAGCTACACCCGCATGGAGAGTGAAGGGATTCTGAAATTAAAAGAACGCAAATTTAGGGTTCAGGGGAAAAGCTGGTTTGATCATGAAATCTCTAGCAGCTTTCTGGCGCACAATCATGTCGGTTGGGATTGGTTTTCTATTCAACTCGATTCGGGCGAAGACATCATGCTTTATAAATTACGTTTACGTGAAGGAGGGTCTGATCCGTATTCGCATGGCAGTCTTATTGAAATAGATGGAACGAAGAAAGATTTAAAATTAGACGATTATAAAATTAAAGTAACTAAGCATTGGAAGAGCGGAAAGAGTCAGGGAATTTACCCCGCAGGTTGGCGGGTGGAAATACCCTCGGAGCAAATTAATCTTACGATCACACCTGCTATGGCGGATCAGGAATTACGTTTAAAGGGATTAGGTGCGATCAACTATTGGGAAGGAAGTTGTGTTATTGAAGGAGTAAGAAAAGGTCAACCCGTGCGAGGACGTGGCTACGTCGAGCTGACGGGATATGCTGGTGAGCTGGGAACGCAAGGCCGGAGTTTGAGAGAGTAGAACTCTAATCAGGGCGATGTAATTCTCAAGCGTAAGAAGCGTTTAGGATCTGATCCTACTGCGATGGAGGCGGTGGGGTTGATGCCAGTGCCTTGGTTAACGCCAGTAGTTGACCAGCTATTGGCCGCAAGGGTAGTGGAGGTTTCTACCACATAGGTTAGGTCGGTTCTAAGTTTAGAATAGCTCAGGGTTAAATTACCGCTGGCAAGATCGAGAACGGGGAGGGGGACAGAGGTAGTTATTTTGGGATTCGTGCTGAGGGCATATTCTAACAAATTAGTAGCTCCGTCGGAATCAGGGTCAGCATTATTACTGCTGATTAACGGGTTAGAAAGTTCTGCTGCGGTAAATGAATTAAAACGCCAGTTTTCGATTCCTGTGCTGTAGGTAGTGCCGAGGAGTTTAACCGTAACACCCCGAAGTGAGCCGAGGTCACTGGCACCTCGATCAGCGACTTGTACTTGCCATGTGCCGTTCGACTTTTCACCCCAATGGTGGACGGTGGTAAAAGTATAGGATTCATTCGTGACAGCGGTATCATCGGCATCGCGAGGAATGGCGAGGACACTTTTTTTTCCAGAAGGTGAGGTGAGGATGCACTCAAGATCGCCCCTGAATTGGTGGGTATAGGTTAGGGTCACCTCCACATGTTCCACTCGCAGGGTGGAAGTAGTAAAATTAAAGCTGCGAGTGATTCCTGTGGCATTATTATCAGGAATGTTGGTAATAGTGCTGTCCGTTAGTTGCGTAGATGTTTCAGGACGTAGGTTGACCCAATTGGTAATTAGGTTAGCCGCTGCTTCAGCGTTAATAAGGCCAGCACCAAACTTGTGGTTGAATGAAAAACCTGCTCCGTTGATGAACCAATCAGTGTCCGCAGGGGTGACTTTAGTCGCACTCCGTAGAAGAACTTCCTTCAGATCGCGCCAGCCTAGGTTGGGATTTTTTTGTAAGAGTAAAGCGCAGACGCCAGAGACGAGAGGTGTTGCTGCAGAGGTTCCGTTAAATGTGCTGTCGTAATTACCCGCTAAGCCCGAGCCTGTATTGTAGCCTGCAGTAGAAGTGCGATCGGTTGTCGTAATGTCCAGGGTGCCGGCATCGCCGCCTGAGGGGGCTGTGACGAGAAGGTTTGATCCTGACTCACTGTAGTAGGCTTGGCGCCCGAGATTGTCTAGGGCAGCGACCCCGATAACAAAGCGAGATGAGCAATAACTATCAAAATTCGAGTAGTCTCCATCCGTTCTCCCATTGCCACCTGCAAAGACAAAGATGGTCCCTTTACCGCCACGGCCTGAAACCACGGCATTCGCTAAGGCGGCTTGGCCGAGGGAGCCGAGACCACCGATAACATCTCCGTCGTCTCCTTGTCCCCAACTATTGCTTTTAATTTGGATGATGGCGTTGGCTCGGGTGAAGGCGTCGGCTTCATCAGCATCTGTGATAGCCGCCGCAATGAGTCGGAAGCCTACGAGCGTGGCTTGAGGTGCTGCGCCAGAAACGCCTAGGTTATTATTACCAACTGCAGCGGCAATGCCTGCGCAGGCGGTGCCGTGGTTGTCGTCTGCAGCAACAGGGTTAGGGTTAATATTGTCAGGCGTAGCGTTCCAGTTATAGCCATTCTGCGTATCCACGTTAGCGTTGAGGTCGGGATGAAGGGTTTCTAGGCCATCATCAATGATAGCGATACGAATCCCTGAACCCCGAAACCCTGCGCCGCCGAAGGTGCCCCAAACATTTTCGACCTTAGAATCAATACCTATTAAGCCACCACTTTGACCTGTATTTTTCAGGTGCCATTGTTGATTGATGAGGGTGTCGTTAGGTAGACTTTTCCTAGATTTCCACGTAGCTAACAACGGCGTGGCATAGGTGACGCCAGCGAGAGACTCCAGCTCGTCCGAGGCCTCGATGGATTGGCCACTCTCGCTAAGCGTAACGATACGATAGTCGGGAGCATAGCTGGGTGTCTCGATTCGGGTTGCGGGAGGATAGTTAAGAATTTTTTTGGGGTTATTGACTTTGACTAGAACTTCCTTAGTCAGGATGCTGCGGTTGCTTTTAGTCTGAGGTTTGTCTTTAAAGTAGAGGACAAGACTGGTGGGTATGTGTGTAGTTTTTTCAAGTTCTCTGGCGTAACTTTTTAAAGAGGCGAGATCTTTCTGTGGAGGGATGGGCAGGATTTTCTCTTCGCCCAAATGGTTTTGGGAATAGAGTTCACTCAGTGAGACGACGTAGGTTTTGTCCTGCCCGTTGGAGGAAATAAAAAGTTCCGGAGCGGGATTTTCTGGTGTCGAGAATGAAGTTGCACGTGGGATTTTACTAGAAACTGATCCAGTAGAACTAGGTGGGCTCGACGGATTGACTGAGGTGCTGACTTGTTTTGCCTCCTCGTGCTGGACGAAGGTAAAGTAATTAAAGGTAACTGCGCCTAGTAAGAGGACTAATAAAAGAATCTTGCGCATGATTGATTTATACACAAACCCGTGGGGATAGTGATTTAAAAATGATTCAAACCAGAAAATTTACCTTAACGCCATAAAGTAGGTTTTACGATCACTGGGTTAAACGTATGTTTCAAACAGTCGTTTATGATCACATCACCACATACGTCTTCAGCAAAAGTATTCCTGATGTGTCTCAAGAAGACATCTACTGGCGCATTCATTTTACGTGCGACGCTATGATTCACAGCTCCTGCCACCATAAGGAATTAACCAATCTTTCTTCAGGACTTTGTAAAATGGATTTTGAATCCGCTTTAAAACGGCTCATTGATTATGCTGCGGCGGGGATCGTTGTTAAAAGTTAAAGAGCTTCTTTCTAAGGGAATTCTAAGCCTTATCCTATTAGCGCCCTTCTTTCTGGTGGCATGGCCATGGGACCCAACTACGAACGTCCCCTTGTGGAAACGCCCATGGACTGGCGCTGGAAAAAGCGGAGCCTCGTGATGCCGAGAGTAAGGGGCCGTGGTGGGAACTTTTTAATGACCAGACGCTTAACGAATTAAAGGCCACTGCTCTCACCAACAATCAGACGCTGAAAGCAGCAGTGGCACGGATCGATCAAGGCCGCTTGCAGGCTCGGGTGGCGCAGGCAGATTTTTTTCCTGAGCTCTCCTCTGATCCTTCTTGGAGGCGTTACCGCACTTCGGGAAATAATGCGCCCCAAGGCGGCTTCCCCATTTCATCCCAAACCACCAGCCAGTTCGGGCTACCTTTCGATTTGAGTTATGAAATAGATCTTTGGGGTAAAGTACGTCGCGGATTCGAGTCTGCTCGTAACGAAATGTTGGCCTCCGTGTCCGCTTACCAAAATATCCTCTTCACCTTGCAAGCAGATGTCGCAGCCACGTATTACCAAGTCCGCAGCCTTGACCACGAAATCAATCTGTTGCAGCAAGCCGTCGATTTACGCCAAGAAAATATAATAATCTTCCAAGCCCGTTTCGATGCTGGCTACTCCAGTGAATTGGATGTGACGAGCACAAAGACCTTACTTGCCGCGCTACGTATGAAAATTCCCTCGCCACGCTGTGCGAAAAAACGACTTCTGAATTCGCGCTTCCTCCACAGCTTGTCTTCCTCGCAACTTTTAGAACGCCGACCTGACGTAGCGGAAGCAGAGCGTAAACTAGTTGCTCGCAATGCGGAAATAGGCGTTGCTTACGCCGCATTCTTCCCCAGCCTGCGCTTGACCACCAATGCAGGGCTACAAAGTGTTGAGCTAAAAGATCTTTTTTGAATGGGAAAGCCGTATTTGGAGCTTTGGCCCTAATATTTCTATTCCTATTTTTTCGGGTGGTCGTAACAACGCTAATCTGAAAAATGCTAAGGCCTCCTATGAACAAGCTATTGCAAATTATCGCCAATCTGTCCTCGTAGCTTTTCAAGAAACAGACGATGCCTTAGCGGCGCTCCTCTTTCCTAAAGAACAACCAAGCACCCAGCAGGACGCCGTGCAATCAGCCCGTAAATCAGCGGAGATAACTATTATTCGTTATAAAAATGGAGTGGTTAATTATCTTGATGTCATTGATGCGGAGCGCACGCGTTTAGATAATGAGCGCACGGTCGTGCGCATTGATCTGCAACGCATGATTTCAACCGTCCTCTTGATCAAAGCCATCGGAGGCGGGTGGACGGAAGCACCAACCCCTAGTCAGCTCACGACGCAACAATAATTTTTTTTATATCACCTCACCACAATCTACTCTAATCATGAGCAAAAAATACTTCATCGCCATCCTCATCGCAGTTTCCGCACTCATCCTGATTGTCGGAGGACTAGCCTATTACAAATACAGTCAAATCCAGACGGCTATTTCTGAGAACGCTAACTTTCAGCTCCCTCCTGAACAACCAGAGCTGGTAGAGCAGCAATCAGAACTTGCACGTAGCCCCGTTTCGAATTGACGTTCTATTTGTCTAAGTGCAAGGCTCATCTAAATACTAAAAACTCATTTACACACCCTTATGAATACACCCCGTATCCTCGCCTTCAGCGGCAGCCTCCGTGCTGGATCCCACAATCAAAAACTTGTTACTCTAGCCTCCGCTGGTGCTCGTGAATCAGGTGCGCATGTTACTTTAATTTCCTTGCGCGATTTCCGTATGCCTCTCTTTGATGAAGATCTTGAAGCGGCGGATGGCATGCCGGAAGCGGCTCAAAGATTAAAAGCTCTTTTTGCAAACCATCAGGGACTTTTAATTGCATCGCCAGAATATAATAGCACCATCACGGCAGCCCTAAAAAATGCGATTGATTGGGTTTCGCGTGCGACGGAACCGAACGAAGCTCCTTTGTCGGTCTTATCAGGAAAAAAGGCGGCGATTATGGCGGCATCGCCTGGTGGGTATGGCGGTGCTAGGAGCTTGGTGCAGCTACGACCCTTTTTAGAAAATATCAAGATTACCGTCTTAGCGGATCAGGTTACGATTCCCAAGGCGCATGAAGCTTTTGATGCAGCAGGTATTCTGGTGGATTCGGCTCAGAGTGCCGCTGTAGCTAAGTTGGGAACGGAACTGACTCAAAGCCTGCGTGAGTAATAAGCAAACGGGTAAGGGTGAACTTTGCAGGCCACTTACAATTTAGCCTAAAAAGGAAGATGAAGATTAGTCTTAATGATCACTAAGACTTGGGCACTGCCGGCCTTGCTTCCATGTATCACAGAGGAAGACTCTGAGTTTTAACCACGGATAGCATGGATATGGATAAGAAAAGAGAGCAGCTCTTCTTCTTTCCTGATCTGCCACCTATCCCTTCTGAAGCGGGCGTGGCCATTAATCTTCAGGGGATTACCTTATTTTTTTGGAGGTAAGCTTGTATGCTTTCATTCGTGGCAGCTAGGTTCTGGATTTCTAAAGCTTGTTGTCTGGGATAGTAGCGAGCGTAGCTGCGAGGGGGAAAGGGGAAGCCCGCCGCCATGAGCATGGGTTTTATATCCCAAAATTCACGCTCCGCTTGAACAAGATTTTTTTTGGCAGGTTCCCAAAACTCGGGACTGATTTTTTTTAGCTGTAAGCGTTTCCGTGGCTCGAGGGTTTCGCCCAAGGGAAGAAAGTTGATGGAGCCGTCAATGACTTCGAGAGTTCCTTTAGTTTGCTCAACACAGGCCTGCAAGACTTCGAGAAGCGTCACTTTATTTAACTGGAGGCTGATGAGGTTGGGCTGTTCGGTATCCTCCGTGTTTTCGTTGGCACCTAATAATTCAGCTTCTGTGTAATGTTTAAATTGGATGGTTTTAAACCAAGGATCGCTCGCAACGGCGATCTCTTTTAGTGTCTTCATCGTTTCCTTTGGGCTAAGGCCTGAGACTTGAGCCGAAGGGATCTGCGTTTTTTTGAGACGTTCTTGGATGAGCTCGGCTCGGAATTCATGCAGGCGGTAGGCACTGTAGCTGCCTAGGGCAAAAGAAAAGAGGATGATGCCTATACCAATGGCTAGAATGAGGCAGCCGATGTTAGCACTACGGTTAGCTGTCTTAGTGTCAAGAGCTTGAGGGGGTTGTTCTGGACTTTCTTTGCTCATGGAAAGAGGCCTCGAATGTGCTTAGCTTCTACGACATTACTGATGCCGATGGCTAGGGCGGCTTTGCGATTACTAATATTTAGTTCTTTAGATTTTTTGCGAACTTGGCGATGGGCGTTACCTAACATGCCATAAAGTTTTTCAAAAATTTCGGGTTCTTTCCAGAAGAAGCGTTGGAGTCCTTGCACCCATTCAAAGTAGGAGACGATGACGCCACCGGAGTTGCAGAGAATATCGGGAATGAGATAGATATCGCCGCGTTGGTTGATTATTTCATCCGCCTCGGGTGTGGTGGGGCCGTTGGCACCTTCAGCCAGAATTTTGCATTTAAGTTTAGCGGCGTTGCCAGCATGGATGACGCGCGATACGGCGGCAGGAACGAGGATGTCGCAGGGTTGTTCCAGAAGTAGGCTAGGATCAAAGGCTTCGGCGGAGGGGAAGCCGCAGATGGATTTGTTCGTCTGCATGTAGCGGTAAAGTTCCATCACATCAATGCCTTTGGTATTATAGATGGCTCCGTAAGCATCGCTGATGCCGATGATGCGGACGCCTTGTTCTGCTAGAGCGAGGGCGGTGATGCTGCCGACATTTCCGTAGCCTTGGATGATGGCGGTGGCGCCTTGGGCGGGCATGTTAAGTTCTTCCATCACGCGCAAGGCCAGCCACGCCACGCCGCGGCCAGTGGATTCACGCCGACCGAGGGAGCCGCCGATACGGATGGGTTTTCCTGTGACGATACCTTGAACGGAATGGCCCACGTTCATGGAATACGTGTCCATCATCCAAGCCATGGTTTGCTCGTTGGTGCCCATGTCTGGAGCCATGACATCGGTTTCAGGGCTAATGAAGGGAAGCATTTCTTGAGTGTAGCGTCGGGTTAGATTTTCATTTTCACGCAGACTGAGGGTGGCGGGATCGCAGGCCACACCGCCTTTTCCACCGCCGTAGGGAAGTCCTGCTAAGGCGCACTTCCAACTCATCCACATGGCGAGAGCGGCGACTTCTCCCAGTCCAACCTCAGGGTGATAGCGTAGGCCTCCTTTCGTCGGGCCGCTGGAGAGGTGGTGCTGCACGCGGTAGCCGAAGAAGACCTCCGTGCGGCCATCGTCCATGTGAACGGGAAAGCTGACGGTGATGAGTCGTTTAGGCCACTTGGTGCGCTCGCGCTCGCCTTGAGGAATTTGAATGAGGTCAGCAACTTCATCAAACTGCTGGCAGGCCATGGCGAAGACAGGATTTGCGAGGAGAGATTCTTTCATAAATTAAAATAGAAACGTGAGATATAATAACATGTTACACCTGATCGTGCAGTTTTTTCTAAAAAATAAATCAGGATGAAAAGATATGTTGAGTGTCTTGGAAGCTTAGTTCTTTCCATGTTCCGGCGGGTAAATCTGCCAGAGGGTAGGCTCCGATTTTCATGCGTATGAGTCGCAGGGTCGGAAATCCGATGGCAGCGGTCATACGACGGACTTGCCGATTTTTTCCCTCGACCAGCTCTAATTCAATCCAAGTGGAGGGGATCATTTTGCGCATGCGTATGGGCGGGATGCGAGGCGGGAAATCGGGTTGTGGTGTTAAGATTCTTGCCCCGCAGGGCAGACAATCATGATCTGCCAGCTTTAAGCCTTGGCGTAAAACGTCTAGATGTGATTCGTTAGGGTCTCCTTCGACTTGAGCGTAGTAAGTGCGGGAGTGTTGGTTCTCTGGCTTAAGAAGTTTAGTATTTAACCCAGCTTCATTACTTAAAAGAAGTAAACCTTCGGAGTCCGCATCAAGACGACCGAGGGGATAGACATTTTTCGGGAAGGCGAAAGCGTGCAGGGTTTCATGCGGTGAGCCATCTGAGGTGAATTGGCTCAGGACACCATAAGGCTTATGAAAAGCGATGAGCATATGTACTAAATTTGATTAAAAGGGGAGGCATCATTTTTTTTCATGTCCGCCCCATCTTTTCCAGAGAGCGTAGGCAACTAAGCAGCCTAAAAACATCCCGAGAATGTAAACAATAATAACCTCTGGTGGGGCATTGTCCCAAAATTGCCAAAGGCTTTGATTAAAGGTCATGAGAGGTTTTAGAGTGGGCTAGGAGCTTCCTTCAGGCAAGATAGTTATCTACGTTAACATAAGGTTAAGTTTATAAGCTGGAATGAGATCTCTGTTTGGAAAAATGAGACACGCCAATGCGAAGGTTTGAAAAATCACCCTTGTCATACTGGAGTCATCCTTATGAGCATTACCGTAACGCAGTTGAAGGCAAAATGCTAAGGCGTGGTTCAAGAATTTGCTACGCAGAAAAAGCGGAGAAACCTTAGAAGGGAATTTCTACACCAGGAGCGGGGATGTGGACTTTCATCTGCGGAGCTTTTTCGGCGAGTTGGGTTTGGAACCAGTCTAGAGCGGCGATGTCTCCATGAACGAGGAAGCAGGTTTTAGGGTTCACTTGAAGGGTAAAGTCTAGGAGATCTTCGCGCAGGGCGTGCGAGGTGAAGTCGAAGTGCTGGACGTTACAGAGGACGGGTTGCTCGCCGTATTCAGGATTTAAGTTCACGCGCTGGCCACGGGCGGTTCGTTTAAGGCGTCCAGCGGGGGAATCGGGGTCGCAGTAGCCGACGAAGAAGATGCCATCTTGTTCGCGAGCTAGGTAGAGTTGAGCGAGGCGGTTGGACGTGGTTTGCTCGGTCATCATGCCAGCGGGAACGAGGAGAATTTGCCCTTTCTTGGGCTTGAAGGTTTTAAGTTTAGTCCAATCAAAGACTTGGGGGTGGATGTCTTCCATGATCTGGAGGTTAGGCCGGAAACGTTCGGAGCGATTCGCCATGCGATCGTAGATTTCGCTGAAGATACGGCCGAGCCCGCCGATGTAGATGGTTTCTTGGGGGAGGTCGCCCCGGAGCTGGGCTTCGTGGAGGATGGTGATGATTTCTTGGGTTTTACCCATGGCGAAGACGGGGATGAGAACGCCGCCGTGATTGTCGAAGGTTGTCTTAATAGCATCAAGGAATTTTTGGGTTTCATTGGCACGGCTGTAGCCAGCTGGGGTGGGATTGGCTCCACGGGTGCATTCGATGATGAGAGTGTCGAAGGAACCTGCGGGAACTTGAGCCCGATTCATGAGGGTCTGGTCTTTTAGGTTGATGTCGCCAGTGTAGAGAATTTTTTTGCCAGCGGCTTCTAACTCAATCATAACGGCGCCGAGGATGTGACCGGCATGGTGGAAGCGAAATTTAATATCAGCTTGCTCGTCGTCCTGAAGGGTGAAGCCTTCAGTGGACCACCATTGGTTAAGGTGACAGGCTTGCCAACGATCCATCATGACTTTGAGGTCGCCGTGTTGGAAGAGCGGGTATTCGGTGATACCCTTTTCCTGCCGTTGTTTTTTCATAACGTTAACGGAGTTATGCAGCAGGGGTTCGGCAAGGAAGTAAGTGGGCTCACTCATGAAGACCTTAGCATCATAGAAGCGTTGCATGGCTAGGGGCATGGAGCCGACGTGGTCGTGGTGGGCGTGGGTGAGGAAGAGGGCTTCTGCTTTACGATTACCGACGGCGTTAAAGTTCGGGATAGCAGCAAAGCCCTCGGCCTTAGGGTGCATACCTGAATCAAGAACCACTCCCTTACCGTTAAAATCTAAGTAATAGCAGTTGGCTCCGATCTCGTTTCCTCGGGTTAGGTTTATGAGGGAAGCCATGGTGTTTATAGGTTTTGACCCATTTCACCTTTTAATAAATCAGCGGGAATATTGTTGCCAGGCATTTTAATACGGGCGTTCATCCAATCGTCGAGAATCTGGGAACGGCGTTGTTGCTGGAGTTGACCTTCAATCCCTGCGAAGGCTTGGGCACGATTGGTTTCGTTAGGCACTTGACGATCCATAAGATAGAAAACCATGCCACCATCTGAAGTGGTGCTAAATTCACTGACGGCGCCCACTTTAAGCCGTTGCGCCCAGAAGCGGATGGCATCGGCAGCGGGGGTTTTAAGGACAGTGTCTTTAGCGGGTGAGAAGGCAGGGACGGTAACCGGTTTAAGATTTTCGGATTCAGCGGCTTGTTCCCAATTCTTACCAGAGGCTATGGCAGCTTGCAGGTTTTTAGCAAGTAGCTTGCCTTTTTCTGCGAGGATCTCCGAGGTTTTTTTATTGAGATAAAGTAATTCTACTTCTTTTTGCACCTTTTCAAAGGGTAATGCGGCGGCGGGTTGGGACTCGGCTAAGTGGAGGACGATTAAGCCATTGGTTGTTTTTTGGTAATCACTAACGGGGGAGGCTGGGCGAAGGGTGAAGGCTAATCGAGTTAGATCAAGGGAAGTTGGATCGGTCGAGATGAGGGGTTCATTTTGAGCAAGGAATGAGGTGGTGGCGACTTTGAGGCCGGTGCGGTCAGCGGCTTCCTTGAAGCTGGGCATGGGTTTAGACTCTGAATAAGAGCTAAAGAAGGGCTCAGTGAACTGATAGGCTTGTTCGGTTAGTTCACGCAGAAGAATAGCTTTCTTGTCCTCAGGTAGTTTGAGCTGGTCTGGTTTGAGGGAGAAGAGAACGTAGTCGATTTTTTTAAGTTCGGGGGTGAGGAACTTATCCTGTTGAGTCAGGTAGAAGGCTTTTAGTTCATCTTGGCTAGGCTTGATGGAGTTGCGGATAGGTGCCTCGCTTAGGGCTACGTATTTCAAAGAGGCTTGGCCATAGAGGGAAGTATAAACTTCTTCAATTTCCGAGGGGCGTACGATGGCACTGGCCAAGAGTGTTTTCAGCATCTGCTCGTAAATGAGTTGGTCTTGAACGATACTCTGGAAGCGTTCTTCGCTTATGCCTTGGGGTTTTAGGACATTAAGGTTAAAGGTCTGGAACTGGCTAGGGGAATAAAGGTTTTTTTCATCAAGAAAGAGGGGATGTGTTTTTATAAAATTAACAGCCTCGGTTGTGGTGGGCTCGATCTTGGCTTCCCGACCAGCTTGGAGTAGGAGGAGGCGATTCCAAGTTTGCGCCCGCAAGGCAGCGTCCAGTTGTTGAACAGGGCGTCGGCCTGTCTGGAGGATGTAGAGGACATTCGTGTCGCGGAAGGCCTCCTCAAAGTCACTACGCTTGATGGCTTTCCCGTCGATTTGGGCGAGTCGTGGATTACTGCCCGCCGGTCCCATGTGGCCATGGTCGAAGAAGATAAAGGAGACACCTAAAATGATGAGGAATATAATTAGTAAGATACGGAGTTTAGAGCTTAAAAGGGTGAGCATAAATTAAAGTCGTGATTTTTAGTTGTTACTTGCTATCTTTTGATACATAAGGAGAGTTCTCATGATTTCACATTTCAGGCATTTTTTGTTTCCATCACTATTATTACTTATCCTAACAATGGAGTTATCTCAAGCCCAAGATAAAATCATTGTGCGAGATGGCCCTCCTGTGCAAGGAGAAATTCTAGGTATTGATGTAAATGGTACGGTGACCATTAAGTTTGATAAGGGAACTATCCCTTACCCGAAGGCTAATATTGAGTCGGTAGAGCTAGCGGAACGTCCAGAATATCAGTTAGGCATAGCTGCGGTATCAGAGGAAAACCATGCCGAGGGGATAAAACTACTACAACCTCTCGTCACGAAATTCCTAGGTTTGGACGCTCCTTGGGTTGCGGATGCTGCGGGCTATTTAGCCGAGGCGTTGGCGGCCACGGGTAAGACTTTTGAAAGCGAGCAGATTTCCGATAAGATCATCCAAGTTTATCCCACCAGCATTTTCCGTTATAAAGGCATGGTGGGAAAGGCGACGATTTTGTTAAGCCGGAACAAACCAGATGAGGCTATGGCTATTTTGGATGAAGTGGATAAGGCTGTGAATACAAGTCCCGTACCCGACCGTAAATCACTGCGTATTCTTAACCATGTTAATTATGTCAAGGCGCAGGTGTTCGAGAAAAAAGGGGACAAACAGCAAGCCCTCGAAGAGTATATTAAGGTTGTAACCCTTTATTACGAGCCGAAGAAGCGGGCAGATGCCGCTGCTGCTCGGGCAGATGCCTTACGCAAAGAGGATGCGACTTTAGTGGTGAATTAGTTGTGACCCTGACTCACCAATTATTTTGAAAAAAAGATTTGGCAGAGGCTTGGATCTCTTCTTTTTCAACTACCGATTTCTTTTCCCACGTTTTCACCATCATGTTAATGCGATGGTTATTTTTAAACTTCTCCGAATGTTGCGCAAAAAAATTCCAATAGAGATAGTTAAACGGACAGGCCTGAGGCCCGGTTTTGATGGCAGGTTTATACTGACACCCCGCACAGTAATTACTCATGCGGGAAATATAGCCGCTGCCTGCTATGTAAGGCTTGGTAGCGAATCGTCCACCATCGGCATAGAGAACCATGCCTAGGACGTTCGGCTGCATGACCCAATCGTAGGCATCAACATACATCTCCTTATACCAAGCTAAGACGGCCTTGGGCTCACAACCGCTGAGAATAAAAAAATTACCCAACACCATGAGGCGTTGGATGTGATGGTTGTAGCCTGTCTCACTCGCCTGCTGGATACATCGGCTAACGCAGTTAAGGGGAGACTTAGCGCTGTAGATCCATGCAGGCAAGGAGCGGGTAGCCTTAAGAAAGTTGAGGTCTTGATACTCGGGCATTTCTAACCAATAAACGCCATTGATAAATTCGCGCCAGCCGATGATTTGACGAACGTAACCTTCGACGGAAGCTAAGGGAGCCTTTTTATCCTGATAGGCCTTCAGAGCAGCCTCCACACATTCTTGCGGCGTGAGTAGGCCAATGTTAAGAAGAGGAGAAAGGACGGAGTGGTAAAGAGTTTTTTCACCATCAATCATGACGTCCTCATAAGCACCGAAGTGCGGTAAACTATTTTCAATAAAATGAGCTAGCCACTGGAGGGATTCTCGACGCGTAACGGGGAGCCAAAACGTCGAGGCTTGTCCAGGGTGACTGGACCAGTGCTTGGTGACTTGACTGATAACTTTTTGGGTTATGGCACTCCTCGCAATCGCAGGTAAGGGCGGTGCCGTAAGTTTAGCTTTCTTGAAGTCGTTTGCGGTTTTACGATTATCTTCGTCGAAACTCCAAGAGCCTCCCTCTGGCTTACCTTTTTCATCAAGTAGTATGTTGAGACGTTTACGTTGGAATTGGTAATGAGTGGCCATGAGCAGATTCGTTTTTGATCCAGCCCAGGCTTTAAAATCACCGCGCGTGACGAGAAACTGTTCACTAGGAATGATCTCAATGGCGACACCCAATCCTTTAGCTAAATGGGGCAGAATACTCTGCATGCCCCATTCGTTAGGTTCCATCACAATGATGGAGCTAGGCTTTTGGTTTTTGCAAAAACGTTCCAACGCATCAAAATAATCTCCTATCCCATCTTCTAGTTGGTGATACCAGACCTGCTTCTGGGCTTGGCGGAGTTCCTCTGCATAATGGCGCATGGCGCTGTAAAGGAGGACAAGTTTATGTTGATGATAGCGCAGATGGCTACTGCGTGAGGCCGACTCGATAAAGAGGAAAGTATCCTGAGGGGTGGCCTGTCTTAGGGCAGGGTGCTGAGGTAAAAGTTGATCCCCTAAAATCCAAAAAGCACGCATGGGTTAAGCTAAGATGGATTTAAGAAAATCCAAATGGATACTAAGAAAGACCTAATACGTTTACTTTAGTGAGAAAATTAATAAAGCTTGGTCATCTGTTAAAATGAGCGATGATGGTAAACGCAGGTTCTCTAATATTTCAAACACGAAAACCTATGAATTCCTTAAATAATACGAATTTGCGTTTTTTCGAAAATGTCGTGGCGCAGATTACCGATGCAGTTATCATCACAAACGCCCGGCCTATAGACGGTAAGGGTCCAGAGATTATCTATGTCAATGAGGCTTTCACGACTATAACTGGTTATACTAAAGAAGAGGTTTTAGGGAAGACGCCTCGCTTACTTGCTGGTCCTGAAACAAAAAGAGAGTCTTTAGACCACATAAGGCGAGCCTTAGAGAACTGGCAACCTTCCCGTACAGAATTACTTAATTACAAAAAAAACGGAGAAATATTTTGGATCGAGTTGGAGATTGTGCCTATTAAGGATGAGAAGGGTTCGGTCACCAACTGGGTAGCCATACAAAGAGATATTACCTTACGGAAGGCGATGCAAAAAAAGACCCTCCTAGATACGCAAGCACGGCTGACTATGACTTTTGACGCCGTGGCAGAGGGGGTGGACGTGCGAGATGGTATGGGCTGGATTATAGAGTGTAATCATTCTGCAGAAAAGATTTTTGGGTTGGAGAAGGCACAACTTAGAAGCACTCTCGGTTCTGATCTGTGGGCTAAGGCGGTTCGTGAAAATGGATCGCCATTATTAGAAGATGATTTTCCTTTCCACAAGTGCCGCCGATTAGGGGAACCCGTGGAAGGTTTTGTTTTAGGTTTAAAAATTGACGGGTCTACATTTAAATGGCTTTCTTACAATTCTGTCCCTTTAAAGGATGAGACAGGTAAAGTGACGATGGTGGTTTCAAGTTTCACAGACGTTACGGAACGAAAAAAGGCTGAAGCAGATTTGATCTTTCAAAAACATCTCCTCAGAGCCAGTCATGATGCTATGATTGCACTAGACTTGCAGGGTGTGGTGAGCTTTTGGAATCCAGCGGCGGAGGAATTATATGGGTGGAAAAGCACCGAGGCTTTGGGAAAAAATATCACGAATTTAATTTTTGAACTTCAGTATCTTAAACATACCCCTGAAATTATGGAGAAAGTCAGGAGCGGGGCATGCTGGGTTGGCGATTTTCAAATAAAGCAGCGGAGTGGTAAGGCGTTAACTGTGCATACGACGTATTCTCCCATTCAAGACTCTGAAGGGAGATTGACGGGTATCCTTGGAACATCTTTTGATATTAGTGAAAGAATATCCATGGAGGAGGCTTTACGAAAAAGCGAAAGTCAGATGAAGGCGTTAATTGAGGCGACGCCAGACTCCATATTTTTTAAAGATGGAGACGGTCGCTTCTTATTGATCAATCGTGCAGCTGCGGAACTTTTTCTACTTACGGATATAAATTATAGCGGGAAAACAGATGCAGACTTAGCCGAACTTGTGCCAGCACGTAAGGAGGAGTTTCTGTACTGCATTAAATCAGATGCGTTGGTATGGCAGGCTAGGCAGATGCAACGAATGGAGGAAATTATCAAAAGTGATGATGGAAATCTTCATTATCTTGACGTCATAAAAATTCCTTTATTTAATCCGGACGGCAGCCGTCATGGGCTAGTTGTCATCGGGCGCAATGTAACGGAAAGTCGCCTTTTGGAAGCCCAGCTGAGACAAGCCCAGAAGATGGAAGCCGTTGGGCAGCTAGCTGGTGGTTTAGCTCATGATTTCAATAATATCTTAGCGGCCATCTTATTGGGCCTAGAGTATATGTCCTCCACTGAGCGTTCGGAGGACAAGGCCTCTGTCAGTCACGACATAAAGTTGATGATTGAACACGCTACGACCCTAACTAGTCAGCTGTTAATGTTTAGCCGGAAAAATGCGAAGAAACCTGAGCAAGTAGAATTAAATAGCGTGATCAGAGATTTAATGAAGATGTTGGGTCGCCTAATTGGCCCACAGATTCTAATAAAAGAACCTCATGGCGCAGACGCTTTTTGGGTTGAGGCTGATAAAACTATGTTAAATCAGGCGATAATGAATGTGTGTATTAATGCGCGCGACGTTATGCCTAAAGGTGGCATCTTGTCGATTGAACTAAACACAGCGTCGAATCTTCCAGCTAGCAAAATTGAGTTATATAAGTCTTCAGGAAAGAACTTCGTCTGTTTAACCATACGTGACACTGGGACGGGTATGAATGATAATACGTTGAGGCGTATTTTTGAGCCCTTTTTTACAACGAAAGAAGTAGGTAAGGGAACGGGGTTAGGATTGGCGGTGGTGCATGGGATTGTGGAGCAGCACGAAGGTTGGATTGAGGTGGAAAGCACTGTAGGCAAAGGCTCGGCCTTTCATCTCTATTTTCCAACGGTGGCTCCCGCCCATCAATTGGTGCAAAGGAATCAACAAGAGGAAATTCCAGCACAGAATTCGGTCACTGTTCTTTATGTGGAAGACCTAGATTCTTTAAGGAAGATTACCGCAAAGCGTTTGCGTAATTTAGGTTACGATGTTTTAGAAGCAGCAGATGCTGAGCAGGCTTTGGTTTTATGGGGAAAACATCACCATGAAATTAAATTACTTTTAACTGATGTGGTTATGCCTGGGTCCATGAGTGGACTTGATTTAGCCAAGCAATTACGGAAAGAATCTTCAAACCTAGGCTTGGTGGTAGTGAGCGGGTATACTGTTGAAATGTTAGATTTTGAGGGTCAAGGAGTTGAAGGTTTACTTTTTCTTCCTAAACCGTATGAATTTGCGGTCTTGGTAAAAAGTATTAATCAGGCTTTAGCTCAAGTACCGCGTAAGTAAATGAGGGGTAGTTAGCGCATGAGACGAATCGGATTATTAGGAGGGACTTTCGACCCCGTGCATGCTGGACATGTGGCTATGGCATATGCGGCTTTGGAGGAAGGAATTGACCACCTCATTGTTATGCCGTGCAAGCTTTCCCCGCATAAAGCTTTTGGTAGCTCAGAGTCAAAACCTGCCCCAGATCAACATCGCTGGAACATGCTACAACTCGCCATGCCCTATGACACACGGGTTGAGCTTTCTGTGTATGAATTAGACGGTCCGGATTATTCCTTTACGTGGCAAAGTTTAGATTATTTGAAAAGTATTTACCCACAGGATAGGATCGTTTTAGTGATTGGAGAAGATCAATACGACGTGCTAGATACTTGGGCCAAATTCCAAGAGTGGCGCACGTGGGTAGAAATCCTTGTCTTTAAACGTGAGGGTATGAAGTCAGAATCCTTACTGAAAGAAGAGGCCATTCTGGCAACGTGGTCAAAGATAAATATCCCGACCGTATCTGCCACGGATCTGAGGCATCGTCTAGCACATGGGTTGGAGATGAAGGGGCTGCTTCCAGAAGGCGTCGCAGAGTATATCGAGAGAGAAGGCCTTTATCTAAAAAATTAGTTAAATCTCATCTTCCTTATTTAGGTTAAAGATAATTCTTCAACAAAGGCCGTAGTTCTTCGATCCGTTGTTCTGGCCAAGCACTGCGAGGGGTCATGATGGCCGAGCTTAAGGCTCGATGACTGGTTGTTACGTCACGAAGCGGGATTTGGCTGATGGCATGCGCTACGGTATTTTCGGCCAGGTTTGCGTTTTCTCTAAGAATGGCTACGACTTCTGGCACGTTTACTTCAGAGCCGTGCCAGCAATCATAATCTGTGACCATCGCAAGTGTAGCGTAACTGATTTCTGCTTCCCGGGATAATTTGGCTTCAGCTAAATTCGTCATACCGATTACGTCGAAATCCTGCCGGCGATGAAACTCGCACTCGGCCAGAGTTGAAAAAGCTGGACCTTCCATATTCACGTACGTACCGCCCCAATGACAGGTAGCACCGTTTAAGGTGGCGGATTGGAAAAGGATGGTAGCCAGCTTTTGGCAAACAGGTTGACCAAAACTGACATGAGCCACTAAACCTTTACCGAAGAAGGTATGTTCAGCACTGTTTTTCGTACGGTCAAAATATTGCAGAGGAAAAACAAAATGACGTGGCTTCAATTCTTCTTTAAGCGAGCCGACAGCACTAAGACTAATAATCCAACGAACACCTAAAGATTTTAGGGCCCAGATATTCGCACGATGAGGCAGTTCTGAGGGCAGGAGGGAATGATGTCGTCCATGCCGAGCAAGGAACACCACTCGTCTGCCGCTTAGGCTCCCTATGTGGAACGCATCTGAAGTCGGGCCGAAGGGAGTCTCGACCGTCCTCTCTTCAATATCAGTTAAGTTCTTCATGTGATAGAGCCCGCTACCACCGATGATTCCAATGAGAGGTTGATTCATAAATAAGTTTTACTAAATGTGAGAATAGAAGCGCAGCTGTTAAAATCAACGTGGATTATACAGACTAGTAAATCAGGTTGGCTTGGCGTCTTACCATATTTTTCGCAGAGGAGGAGAACCCTTTCGCACTCTGAAATAATAGAGATTGCGCCTTCAAGAAAAGTGACGCATTAAGAGATGATGCAAGAGTCATTTTTTCTCAACGAGCGGGAGCATAAGCCTAGAAAAGTTTCTCTTGCAATGGGGCTACTGGGTTTTATGCAGCAGGTAGGTCAAAAAGACTTGATTAACCTAGCCGCAGGTGTTCCTGCGCCAGAACTTCTGCCCGTAGAAGAGTTAAAAAAAGCTTTTCGCCTTGCTACCCGCAAGGCGGGGCTCTCCATGTGGGCTTATCAAACTCCCTCAGGCCACGAGCCTTTACGCATGACCATGGCAGCGCGGTTAGGAGCGCGGGGATTGAAAATCACAGCAGAGGACGTACTCATCACCACAGGTTGCACGCAAGCTTTGCACCTAGCTTTGCAGACCTTAGTCCGGCCCGGTGACATCGTAGCTTGTGAGAGTCCGTGTTATTATAATACCTTGGAGCAAATTTCGGCCGCTGGTGGGTTGGCACTTCCACTGCCATCGAATGCTAACACAGGCTTAGTTCTTAAATCTGCAGAGGCCTTGCTTAAAAAATATCGCCCTAAGGTTTTAGTGCTTTGTTCAACACTATCGAATCCCACGGGAGCAAGTATACCTGAGGAAGATAGACCCAGGTGGGTGCAGCTAGCGCGGCGGCTAGGGTTGACCATTATTGAGGACGACATTTATGCGGAACTATGTGAGGGAATCGTGCCTCCTCCGCTCCGAGCCTTTGACGACGGCTCCCATGTGCTGTATGTGAGTAGCTTTTGTAAGACTGTTTCGCCTGGTCTACGGGTAGGCTGTGCGGTGCCAGGGAAATGGATGCAGCCCATGTTAGAACGTAAGTGTATGGCGGACTTGCACAGCTCACTGGTTTCAGAGGCGACGCTTGACGCCTTTTTATGCTCACCCGCAATGGGGAAGCATCTAGTCAACTTGCAGAAAACCTGTGCCCTAAAGCGCGCCTTGGGTACAAAGGCTGTGCGAGATTATTTTCCAGAGCGAACCCTGATTTCGGAACCACGGGGTGGATTTATACTATGGGTACAATTAGCTAAAAAAATAAACATGAAAATGCTAGAAGCTAAGGCTCTGCAGGAGGGAGTTAGTTTTGCTAAGGGAGAAGTCTTTGCCTGTGCAACAACACGAGTCAGTGCGATGAGACTAAACTGTGCCAGAGTCAGCGAAGCGCAGTTGGTTAAGGGCATTAAGATTTTAGGAGGCTTGATAAAATCCTCCGCTAAGGTTAAGGAGAAACTAAAAACCTAGATTTTCTGCTTAACAGAGAACAACGTTTTTGATATGTTCTCACTTTTATGTCGTTGATTGTTCAAAAGTATGGTGGCACATCCGTCGGAAATCCTGAGCGGATTCGTAATGTCGCAAACCGCATGTCGGAATGGCATAAGCAAGGTCATCAGATCGTCACGGTGGTCTCAGCCATGTCAGGGGTGACGGATAATTTAATTAAACTAGCCAAGGAAGTTTCGTCTGAACCTTCCGAGCGCGAGATGGACGTATTACTGGCCACCGGGGAGCAGACGACGATTGCGCTTTTAGCGATGGCTCTTCACGCCATCGGGATACCTGCTGTATCGCTCACGGGAGCGCAGGCTGGGATCGTGACGGATGGGGTGCACACGAAGGCTAAGATTTCTAACATTTCGCCAAATGAGGTTAAAAAATTCTTAGCGCAAGGTAATATCGTTATCGTGGCAGGGTTTCAAGGCCAAAGTCATGACGGCCAGATTACGACCCTAGGGCGCGGCGGATCAGATTTGACGGCTATCGCAATCGCCTCAGCCGTGAAGGCAGATCTTTGCCAAATTTTTACAGACGTGGATGGAGTTTACACGGCTGATCCGCGGGTGGTTCCAGATGCTCGTAAGATTGACGAAATTTCTTATGACGAGATGCTCGAAATGGCCAGCTCAGGATCAAAAGTTATGCAAGCGCGGTCGGTCGAGTTTGCAAAAAAGTTTAATGTTATCTTTGAAGTGCGCTCTAGTTTTAACAACAACCCGGGAACGATTGTGAAAGAAGAAAATAAGTCGATGGAACAAGTAGTGGTGCGCGGCGTGAGCGTGGAAAAAAGCCAAGCTAAGGTTACGATCTCTGGCGTGCCGGATAAACCTGGAATAGCCGCAAAGCTCTTCAACGCCATTGCTGATGCTGGAATCAATGTAGATATGATCGTGCAGAACGTTTCCAACACTGCGGCGGGAGGTGGTAAAGGTCAGACCGATATCACCTTTACCATTAATAAGGATGACATTAGTAAGGTTAAAAAAATTACTAGTTCTATGGCAGAACTTTCTTCCGCACTCGGGGTGGATATTCATGACGGCATCGCCAAGCTTTCCGTTGTGGGCATCGGTATGCGCAGCCATAGTGGCGTAGCAGCCAAACTGTTTTCGGCTCTTTCAGAACAGGGCATCAACATCCAAATGATTTCTACCAGTGAGATTAAAATAGCTGTAGTGATTGACGAAATTCAAGCGGTTGAAGCTGCTAAGGCAGTGCATGCGAAGTTTGAGTTAGGTGCGAATTGATAGGACTTGGCTCGCTGACTTAATCTCTCAGACATTTAATCATGAGAGATTCATGCGAGGAGGGCTATGGGGCAAGCTCTGCAGATAAGCGTGATTATCTGGCTAAAATAGCTTCGTCTAAACCATCATCCACCCGAAGGTTAATGAGTTTCCATGGAGTGGTGGCGGAAGTCTCATAAAAGAATTGCCAACGTAGCGGCTCGGTCTCGAGGTGGGCAAAGTAGGTAAGCATGGTGACTTTGGTGGTGAGGGTGCGGACATCAAACAATTCATAGTTCCGCATAACGCCGTAGTCCTTGATGGCTTTGTCGGTCTTTTGCACGAAGGCGTCCACATTAGCACCGCTGTTGTCGATGCCAGAGTCAGTCAGAATATCTTTGAAGGCTTCAGCACTACGATTACTTTGAATCGTGATAAAAAACTTTTCAATTTTAAGTTGCACGTCTTTAGGGATAGGGCTGATCGTAGGGTTTGGGGGGAGGTATTCTCGTAAGTCATCGACACGGATGTTGGAGAGACGCCAGTCATTACCTACGGGGGTAAAATAGAGGAAGTGCCAGCGAAAGAGTTTTGTGCCCTGCTCGGAGATAAAGGAAAGGCTGTAGAGTTGGCTGCCTATCCTGCTGCTTTCAAAGAGATAAAATTTACCATATTTACCGAAGCGTTCGATTCCACCTTGGGAGGCGGCCACGAAATTATCAATCACATCAGTATCATCTTTAAACTGGGTTTTTTCAAAAAGATTCAGGAACGCAAGTTTGGAATTACCCGCTTGGAGGGTGCGAAAGAATTGATCAAGTTGAGCTTGGGGAGCGGGTGGGATTTCGAGTGAATGTGCGGATGTTTTGAGGCGAGACGGCTCGTTCTTGGTTGGTTTGACACGATCTTCCTGAGCATGTACTGAAGAGCCAGTTAGCAGTAGAGAAGTGAGCAAGCTTACAGTAGCAAAACGAAGTTTCATGGAAGGCTTTAGGATGAGAGCAGCTTCTTTAAAGCTGCCCCAGCCTTGGGCATGGTTTTTCCGTGGGCGAAGGCGATGAGTTCGATGTCTAGGTTCAATAATTTCTTCAAAGAAATCTCAAGCTGCTTCTGGTTGAGGCAATATTTTTCTGGGAGAATACTAAGGCCTTTATCCTTATCGTTAATGAGGGCATCCCCAATAAAAAGTATTTTCTCTGCGGTGCAGTAATAGGCATGTTCTCCGAGAGCTGCCCCTGTTAATGAAATGGGCACAAGCCCATGGAGTTGTTTTAAGTCATCCACAATGACGTCGGGCTTGAAGCGTAACTCCTTCGTGGCTAGGGCAGGGCAAGCAATGGGGATTTTTAAGAGATCACCGATGATTCGGGCGTAACGCTCGTGGTTACCGTTGGTGATGAGGATGGCGCAGGGTTTACCTAGAGTTTGGATAGACTTGAGCGTATCATCATCTGGTAAAATAGGATCAATGAGCAGAACTTTTCCTTCAGAGATGTAGGCATGGGAAAAGAGGTCTGTCTTGCAATCTTTACAGTAGACGGACCACTCGATGAGATGGGGGTGAATCTTTTTGTACATAACTAATAGTGTTTCGTTTTATTTTCCGAGTAAAGCGAGGTAAGCCGATACGTTTTTTAAGGATGACATTTCATCGGGGTTGCTGAGTTTAATTTTAAAAATCCAACCATTTTCGTAAGGTGAGCTATTAACGAGTTCGGGAGAACTGGAGAGGTGGGAGTTGACTTCGGTAATTTCACCTGAAACGGGGGAGTAGATGTCAGATGCGGCTTTGACGCTTTCAACGGTGGCACTGGGTTCTTTTTGTTTAACCACTTTACCTAGCTTGGGTAGATCAACAAAGACGACGTCACTCAAGGCATTTTGGGCATGATCGGTTATGCCAACGGTTCCGATACCGTTTTCAACGGAGATCCATTCGTGGCTATCGGCGTAGTGGAGATTTTCTGGGTGGTTCATAATTTTCGGTAGAAGGGTTTTTTAACGACTTGAACAGGAACACTACGCTCGCGCACGATCATTTCAAGTTGAGTGCCAGGTTCAGAATGAGCCAGCTCTACTAAGCCTAGGGCGATCCCTTTTTTTAGGGTAGGGGAATGGCCGCCTGAGGTAATTTCACCGACTTGGACGCCAGCCTTCATGATCGGGTAGTTAGCGCGAGGAGGGGCTCCAGCTCCGACTACTTCGAATGCGACGGAACGGCGGCTCAGGCCTTTGTTTCTTTGTTTTTTGAGAGGTTCTAAGCCGATAAATTTTTCGGGTTTGTCAAAACAGATGAAGTTTTTTAATCCTGCTTCTAGTGGCGAAATAGTGCTAGAAAGTTCATGACCATAGAGCGGATAGCAGGCTTCTAAGCGAAGCGTATCTCGGGCACCTAGGCCAGCGGGTAGTAGTCCGTAATTTTTGCCGTCTAAGAGGAGCTTATCCCAGAGTTTGAGGATGATTTCATTTGAGCAGAAAAGCTCAAAACCATCTTCTCCCGTGTAACCTGTGCGGGTGAGGATGACGTCGAGGCCGAGGAAGGGGGTAATGAGAAGTTGGTTGCGTTTAATCTGGCGTTTTTCCTCATCAAGAGTTTTGCGGAGAATGGTTTCAGCTTCGGGACCTTGGAGGGCGAGGCCACCGAAACCTTGACTGAGATTTTCTACCGTGACGTTGATATTTTTCCTGCGGTCAAGCCAGTTAAAGTCGTCCTCAATCCGTGAGGCATTGACGAGGAGGAGATAGCGTTGATCTTCGATTCGGTAAACGATTAAGTCATCAATGGTGCCACCAGCTTCATTGAGCATGAGGGTGTATTGCCCGTAGCCATGGGAAATACGCCGTATATCATTTGTCAGTAAGATATTTAGCCAAGCTTCTGCGCCCGTGCCAGAGACAAATATTTGACCCATGTGGCTGATGTCAAATAGTCCAGCTTTCTCCCGCACGGCTTTATGCTCCTCCATGATGGTGGTGTAAGAAACGGGCATATTCCAACCACCAAATTCCACCATTTTAGCTCCCAATGTTTTATGGGCAGGAGAGAGGGCAGTTTCACGTAAAGATTCGGTCGCAGACATCGGTATAGATTAGCTTTGGTGGATGGATGGTGTCAACTGGCTCATAGGAAGTTTTGTGAGAAGCCTTTTGTCATTTCAATTCTGTTTCTTAGCCTTAGCTAAGGCGTCGGCAAAGAGTCCGCCACCGAAACTGTTAAGGCTGCCGCTACTGCTGCTGACGGGAGAGGGGCTAGGATTCGCATCACGTCGTGGGACATTACGATTGGGCGCAGTGCCACCGCTGCTTGTACGTCCCGCACTGCTGCCGCCCTTTGTGCTTGCACCCACATCAGGCCGAGATTTCATGGAGAGAGCGACGCGTTTACGATCCATGTCCACTTCCATCACGGTGACCATGACTTTATCCTGAACTTTGACGACATCGGCAGGGTTCTTAATGTAATTGTCACTTAACTGACTAATGTGAACCAGTCCATCTTGATGAACGCCGATGTCCACGAAGGCTCCGAAAGCTGTTACATTGGTCACGATTCCAGGCAGCTTCATGCCAGGTTGTAAGTGACTAACTTCGGAAACGCCTTGAGCGAATTCAAACACCTCGAACTGTGCGCGGGGATCGCGGCCAGGTTTAGCTAATTCATTTACGATATCGCGTAAAGTGGGCAGCCCGATTTTTTCGGAAACGTAACGTTCTAAATTAATCTTGCTGCGGAGCCCCTGATCCTTCACGAGGTCAATCAACTGACAATTAAGATCTCTGGCCATCGTTTCTACAATGGAATAACTCTCCGGATGAACCGCACTAGCGTCAAGGGGATTGACCCCATTACGGATGCGGAGAAAGCCCGCCGCTTGCTCGTAGGCCTTATCCCCCAGTCGAGCCACTTTCAGTAGTTCTTTCCGTGTTTTAAAAGGACCGTTCTCATTGCGATATGTAATAATGCTTTCTGCCAATGCCGGCCCTAGGCCTGAGACATAGGTTAGGAGTTGTTTACTCGCCGTGTTGACCTCGACCCCGATTCCGTTTACGCAACTCATCACCACATCGTCCAGACTACGCTTGAGAGCAGCTTGATCCACATCGTGTTGGTATTGACCTACCCCGATGGATTTCGGGTCAATCTTTACGAGTTCCGCCAAAGGATCCATCAAGCGGCGCCCAATGGAAACCGAGCCCCGCACCGTGATGTCTTGATCGGGGAACTCCTCGCGTGCGACGTCCGAGGCCGAATAAATGGAAGCACCGCTTTCATTAACCATGACCACGACGATGGATGGCGGCAGCTTTAAAGCTTTCACAAAGGTCTCTGTTTCACGACCTGCCGTGCCGTTACCGATGGCGATAGCTTCTATTTTAAAATGAGAACATAATTTTCGCACAACTTCCGCTGCCTCACGGCGCTCGGAATCAGACTTATCTGGATAAACGACACAATTGGTTAATAATTTTCCTTGTGGATCTAAGATGACGATCTTACAACCCGTGCGGAATCCGGGGTCGATGGCGAGCACGCTTTTTTGACCCAGTGGTGAGGTTAATAATAGCTCACGCATGTTCTCGGCAAAAACCACGATGGCCTGCTCATCCGCCCTTTTTTTAGATTCCATCCTCATCTCAACCTCAATGGCAGGGCCTAGTAGACGGTCGTAGGCATCCACTGCGGTGGCGGCGATTTGGGCAGAGCTGCGGCTATTTCCTTTAACGAAGAGTGTTTGGAGAAGCGCAACGGCTCCCTCTTCTTGTGGTTGGATCCGCACCATGAGGAAGCCATCTTTTTCTCCACGCCGGAGGGCGAGGATACGATGCGAGGGAGCCTGAGAGAGAGGTTCGCTCCACTCGAAATAATCCTTAAACTTAGCGGCTTCCGTTTCCTTACCCTTGAGTAATTTACTGCTTAGCGTAGCGGTCTCACGGTAAAAATGACGTAATTTTTCCCGCGCAGTAGCATCGTCGCTCATGCGTTCTGCTAAGATGTCGCGCGCACCTGCCAGAGCCAGAGTGGGCGTCTCTATTTTTAATTCTGGATTAGTCGAAACGTAAGCCTCGGCTTCTTTTAACGGATCGTGAGAAGCATCCTGTAGCCAAAGAAGTTCTGCCAGAGGTTCCAGTCCCGCCTCCTTGGCCATAGTAGCGCGGGTGCGGCGTTTCGGTCGATAAGGTTGATAAATGTCTTCTAGGCGTGTGAGAGTAGTAGCGGCCGTGATGGCGTTCTTTAAGACATCGCTAAGGAGGTTACGTTCGGCTAGAGATTTAGTGATGGATTCACGGCGGGCATCAAGTTCCACCAATTGCGCGAGGCGATCCCGAATGGCGGCGATGGCGACTTCATCTAGAGTGCCTGTGACTTCTTTACGGTAGCGGGCAATGAAGGGGATCGTGCCACCTTCGTTCAGGAGGACAGCCGTGGCATAGACCTGCTTAGGTTGGATTTTTAATTCTTCGGAAATGGTGCGGATATGGGATTCGGCAAGAGTCATAGATAGGGTAGAAAACCATGAGGCAAAAAGCTGACAAGGAAAGCTGTTTTTGAAAACAGAGTAGGTATCGGGCGGAGAAATTATTACCCTAGACTACATCCAAAATCTCATGGACGAGGAAGGCATATAAGCTCATGCGCTCGCTGTTGGATGTCAACGTCTTGATTTCCTTGCTGGACACAGATCATCATTTTCACAATAGAGCGCACACACGGTAGGCTCGCCATTCGACGCAGGGTTGGGTCAGCTGCCCGCTTACGGAAATCGGGTTTCTGAGGATTCTAACCAACCCAAATTACAGCAAAACGAGGCGTTTCAGCGTTACGGAATTGACGCCTTCCTTGTTCGATTCATTGAGGGGACAAACCATGAGTTTTGGCCCGAAGTGTTGACCTTCCGCAATGAGCGTATTTTTTCCACGGACAGAATCCATGGAGGGCGGCAATTGAAGGATATTTATTTACTGGGTCTAGCAGACCACTCACAAAGCGCAGTTGGTGACTTTTGATGAAGCGTTACCTCTGACGGCTGTAAAAAAGTCCACCGCAAAAAATTTAGTTATCGTCTGAAGCTCGACGTTCACAAGGGATTCGTTTACAAGTAAATATGAACTTTAATCTTTCGCATAAACAGCAGCACGGCGGCATTCTTAAAACTATCCTGATTCTTCTAGGGGCTTTAACCTTATTAGTTATCGTAGCGCTCGTGGGAGCGGGTTGGTATGCGAAGGTAAAGATTGATGAGGCGGGCGGCATGCAGGCGGTTGGCTCTAAGATGATGGCTAAAGGAGTCGAACTCCTAAAACCTGAATTAGAAAAAGTGTTGCCTGCTGAAGACCTGCAACGGTTGAATGTGGATATAATTAAACTTCAGGAGCAAGCAGCCGCGATTACACCAGAACAAATTCAAGCTGTAGCTAATTCCATGCAAAAGTTAGGGGAAAAAATGCAAGGCGGAGGATTATCCGAAGCCGATGCCAAAATTTTCGTTGATGAGGTATCCGCCGCCTTGAAGACAGCTGATCCCATTCAGCCATAAAGAGCTAATGGAGCTGGATGAAAAAGGCGATCCCTCCTAAGTTGGAGGGCTTGGGTCACAGGACGACAGACGAATCTGCCAGCTTTAACACAACCTCAAGTGCGGTTATTTCTTGGTAATTTTTTTCAATTCAGCAATAAAAGCGTCTGGGCCACCACGCACATAACCTGTTTGACCGATCTTATCTCCTTTAGAATCCAGAACGATGATCGTGGGATAACCTTTGACTCCATACTCTCGAGCAAGCTTCATGTTTTGGTCTTTCTCTTCACTAGACTGTGTCTTGCGTTGAGGAAAATCTAATTTCACGAGGATAAGATTTTTTTCGGCGTATTTCTGAAAAGTTGGGGTAGCGAAAACTTCTTCATCCAGCTTGATGCACCAACCGCACCAATCAGAGCCAGTAAAGTCTAAGACAAGGGGTTTGTTCTCGGATGCTGCTTTCTTTTTGGCTGCGTCGAAGTCAGTTAGCCAAAGATCAGCAGCAGGAAGTTGTGAAACAGATAATAAGAAACTAAGGGATAGAATTCGGAGGATCATTGTTAAAGCATAGCATCAAAGAAGCTTTTGACCAAACGATGAAACAGATTTTATTCTCAAACTAACTGCTAAGGCGTGCAAAAAAGTTTTTTAAAATCTAAGAGCCAACTGCTCGACCATTGCTTCACCGAGGTTGCAAAGCTGATGCACCAAAAAAATTGAGGTTTTGCGCTCCACCCACTTTTCTCTTTAGGTTTAAAGAGTCAAAGTATTCAAGCCTGTGAAGGTTACGCTCTGGCCGCCGAGTGTTCTTGTGTAAGGCTGGATTATGTTACTGGCGACCACGAAGTTTTTTCCCTGTGGATACTGTATACGGAAACAGAGCAGATTTTTAGGATCAAAATGGGCGGCGCTCCATTTGCATTCGATAACGTCCACCTTACCACGTCCTGAGGGGAGGACAAAATCAAGCTCATGCTGGTCTTTACCTCGCCAATACATGATTTCTGGTTGCCTAGGATCGACTCGCAGATGGTCGAGCACGAGATGTTCCCAGAGCAGCCCGCAGTCCTCTGGACGCAGATCAGATTAACCTCGGGCATAGGTAACGAAGCCCGTATCGAAGGCATAAACCTTGGGTTAGCGGATGATTTCCCGTTGGCCTCCTCCCGAGTAAGTACGGACAAACACGGCTAAATGTGTTAGATCCAGCACTTCGAGATAGTTTAGCACCGTAATCCGACTGAGACCGCAGAGACGGGAAAGGGCTGTGGCTGCCGTCTGTCTACCGCTAAGTTGAAGCACGCTTCCGACTAACTTTAGAAAACCGCTCCGTTTTTCCACACGGAACAGTTCCTGCACGTCGCGGGCATAGTAGGAGTCGAGCCATTCACCATAAAAACTGGGATCATAATCCTTGGCCAGTAGGGCAGGGGGTAGACCTCCTCGAAAAAGTCGATGACGCGGATCGGCGATACCAAAGAGAGGTAATTCCTGATGTAAAACCGGCACTAAATTCAAGGCTCGTTTTCTACCCGTGAGGCTGTCGCGAAACTTATGTGTAGCCGCCAGAGTAGAAGAACCTGTGGCTAAGATATAGAGATGGGGGAAAGCGTCAGCGCCGATTTTCAAAAGCTGGCTAGGGTCGGGCAATTGATGCACTTCATCCAAGATCACGCGCTTTTTAGTGAAGGATCGGAAAAAGGCCTCTGGGTCGGACAGCAGTCGCTGCGTGCTAGGCAGATCGCAGTTGAAAAACTCACAACCCTCTAAGGCTTGGGCAAGGGTGGTCTTACCGATGCGACGCACGCCTGAAAGCCAGACGATAGGTGCTTTGCTCCACAAGTTCATGAAACAGGTGAAAGTTTCACATATCATTAAAAATGATGGATAATGATAGTGGTTTAGTTGCGAATCAAAGACAGGTAGGAAAATAATTTAAAGTAGTTTGTAATTAGTTGCCCCTATCCGCTACACGGTTCACTCACGATCCGTAAGAGGATTCTACTCGGTCGGTGACGTCGCGGTATTGGGAATCCACTTCGTAGATTTCTTTGAACTCTTTTAAGGCTTCTTCTTTTTTTCCTTCGGCTTCTAACACACAGCCTAAATTATAAACAATTTCTTTTTTTAAATTATCCATAATAGCCATTTCGGATTTAGCGGTTTGAAATTGTTTAACGGAGAAGTCCAACATGTTGCGTTTCCAAAAGGCTAGACCCAATAAGTTGTAGGCTTGATAGCGGGCATTGGGTTGGCGGAGGGCTTGTTGTAGCTCAGGGATGGCTTCTTTAGGTTGCCCCGCATGGACAAGGGCTTGACCGAGTTCAAAGCGGAGTTGAAGGTCGTTCGGGTAACGGGCGACACGCTCTTTGGCACTGACGAGCTCGAAGCCCGCTTTTTCCATGAGCAAGGTATCTAGCTCGGCTTGATGAGCTGGAAGGGTTTCGGCGCTGGCCGAGTTGACGGCGGCTTGCTTGGCTTGCAGGCGCTCTTCAATGGTGCGCATGTGGATTTTGTGTATGCGTTTTTCAATCTCGGAGTCCGCTTTGTTCGTGAGGTTATACGCCCATTCAAAGTAGCTCACTGCGCTGTCGTAATCTCCTTTACGTTCACAGAGTTCCGCTATTTTTAGAACGACGGCAACATTGTGATTATTTTCCGCGTATTCTTGAAAGAGGATCCCGAGTTGTTCGTTGATGGCGTCTTCTGATTTAACGACTTTATTGGCTTGTTCGAGAAGTTTAGACTCGTCTGCATTTTTTAGGGATGTGCGGTAATCGCTACCCTCTTCCCAAGAGCCAGATTTGGAAGCGTGGGCGGCACTGGAATCTTTCATGCCCTTAAGGGCTTCACCGTCGTTGGGCTTGATCCTTAGGGCGGCTTCGAAGGTGGTTTGTGCTTTCTGCGGATCGCCCGCACTGATGTAAGCGTTGCCGAGACATTTAAGGTTATCAATATCGGTGGGCTTAGCGTCACGCAGTGTTTCATATGCGAGCAGGACGATATCGGTCATGCCGGCAAGTTGGGCGGCATCAGCGAGTAGCTTGTTGCCTTGCTCACTGGTGGGGTCGAGTAGTAAAATTTCCTCGGCTGTTTCCATGGCTTCTTGGGGAGATTTTTTTAGACTACCGCGACCCTTCATGGCGAGGGGTGTAATTTTAACCCCGAGCATGGATTTAGAAAAGGAGGAGACAGATTTAAATTTAATCATTTCGTTGGCGCGCAAGAGTCGGCGTGCCTCAATGTGGGCAGGGACTTCCGCCACGATTTGTTTAAGCAGGCTGATGGCATAGTCATGATTAGCTTTAGAGGAAGCTTCACGAGCACGTTTGATAATATCTTGTTGTTGCGAAGTCAACGATGCGATGGACATGACACAGACTAGAGGGAATGTTTGTTGTAGCGCAAATAATTTTAGTGGGATTCCTATTTTAATTACTCAATTTTGCTTGATCTTGTGGTAAGGTGGCTTAGTAATCCGTGAGCATGTACTTACCTATCTATCTATTGCAGACGGCTCCCCATTCTCACTATCTGGGGCTAGGCGGTTTAGTATTAATTTTGATTCTTAGTTTTTTAATCGGCGGCGTTCCTTTTGGATACATGGCGGGAAGATTAAAGGGCGTCGATATCCGCACCTTGGGCAGCGGTAATATCGGGGCAACTAATGTCTATCGTAATGTGGGGAAAAGCTGGGGTGTGGCGGTTTTTATTTTGGATTTTTTGAAGGCGTTTTTGCCAGTCTTCTTTCTCTTACGGATTTTAGGGAATGGGCAGTGGGAGTTGACGCTTCTCCCCTTGGATGTTTTTGCGATTTTAGCGGGAGCTACGATTGTGGTGGGACATAATTATAGTGTTTTCATGGGTTTTAAAGGTGGGAAAGGTATGGCCTCGTCGGCGGGTTTTATTTTTGCGTTATTTCCTATTTCAGGTTTGGTGGCGTTGTCGACTTTTATGGTGGTCTTTTTATGGTCTAAGTTTATTTCGGCGGGATCGGTGGCGGCGGCTATCGTTTTACCGATCGCTACGGTTTTTCTTTATCCAGAAAGATATTGGCTCTGGGCAGTAGCTCTCTTTTTAGGGGTGATGAGTGTGTGGCGGCACCGTAGCAACATTCAGCGTTTACGGGCGGGGACAGAGCTACGTGCAGGTTCCAAGAAATGAGCACGATTTAAGGTAAGTTACATAAATGAAAATATCTGTTATTGGAAAAGGTGCTTGGGGTTCTGCGATGGGACGTGCCCTGACGCGAAATGGGCATGAGGTAATCTATCTCGGGAGGAATGAGCGGGAGTGGCAGAGCGGTGGGGCAGGGGACTTTGTTTTATTAGCAGTTCCTTGCCAGTCCATCAGGTCACGTTTACTAGAGCTACCGCCTCCGGGAGTCGCCGTTTTCAGTTTGGTCAAGGGTATTGAAATTCATTCTAAAAAACGAGTGACTGAGGTGGTGGAAGAGATCTGGCCCGGACATGTGACGGGAGCTATTTCGGGTCCAAGTTTAGCCTCTGAAGTTGAGGCAGATTCTCCCACGGCACTGGTGGTAGCTAGCATGGATGAAGTTTGGAGTAAGCTCGTGCAGAAAGCCATTCATCAGCGGCTGCTGCGGACGTATCGAAGCTCGGATGTAATCGGCGTGGAGCTGGGTGGTGCGTTGAAGAATGTTTATGCCCTAGCGGGTGGCATGTGCCAAGGACTGGGTCTGGGAGAGAATGGATTGGCTGGATTAATGACACGCTCTTTAGGTGAGATGATGCGGCTAGCAGTTTCTCTTGGAGCTAAGGCAGAAACCTTGTCGGGATTAAGTGGCATGGGGGATCTCATTCTAACGGCTTATAGTGGCGAGAGCCGTAATCATAAGGTGGGGATTGCTTTAGGTAAAGGCAGGGATTTGCAGGAGATATTGCGCCATCTCAATGGGACGGCGGAAGGTGTGCCTACGGCTAAGGCGGTGCATGAATTGGTGCAGGAGCGCGGGATTAAGGCACCTGTGGCGGAGCAAATTTATCAGGTCTTATATAAAGGTAAAACTCCCGCAGAAGGATTTAAGGCTTTGATGATGCGCGAAGTTAGTGAGGAATGAAGAGTGGTTCACTATTCCTAGGTTCAACTTTCTAATTTGTCATGCGGGGTGGTTTCTCCGTTTTTCAGGTAGATGTAAAGCTCTTCCACTTTCTTTCTAGCCCAAGGAGTCCTGCGTAAAAACTGGAGACTCGATTTTACACTGGGGTCGTGTTGAAAACAGCGGATGCGGATGATTTGAGCTAACTCTTCCCACCCGTAATGGGCTTGCAACTCAGTGACGATGGTCTCTAGCGTGACGCCATGCAGGGGATCTTTTTGGGCAGAATCATTCATGACTATGCCTTTTTCCGATACATCTCAAGTTTGGCCTCAAAGCCGCCTAAATCAATGGCTTGGCGATATTCTAGGCGCAGGCCAGCGCAGGTTGGTTCAAGTTTAAGCGGATTAGCAAAGACGAGTCTGCCCCCCGGACGTAAAACTTTTACCGCAACTTCAAAAAAAGTTTTGATCATATTTTGAAGGTCAGGAATGGGAACTCTTCGTCCCATCGGGGGATTCGTGATGATGAGAGACACTTGATTAGCTTCTAGCCCCTTGATCATTTCGTAGTCACGGAAATCACAACAGGTAAAGGTGGAGGCTAATTTTGGTAAAGTGGCGGCATTAAGATTGGTCTGACTAATAGCGATGGCTTCCGCACTTAAATCCGTTCCGTAGAGATGGTTGACCCCACCCTGCAACGCACGCTCAATCAGTTCGAGGCCTGAGCCGCAGAAGGGATCCCAGACGATTTCATTATCAGCCAGCCCTGCTAGACGCACCATGCAGGCGGCGAGGGGAGGATGGGAGGCCGCAGGAATGTCTTGGATGCGGTAGCTGAAGCGTGGGTCGGGGGAAAGGCGCGGACGTAGCTCGACCCAGTTGCCTTGCTTGGCGGGATACACGTCGACTGACCATAGGGCTTGTCTGGGATCGTTTAAAATTTCGGGGCAACGTTCGTATGCTTCATTGACGATGAGGCGAACGGCACCGCGTTGTGCACCCTTCCCGATCAATTCTAAGCGATACCGGTAGGCACCGTTTGTAAAATTTTTTAAAAAAGTTTGCGCCCAAGGAGAGCTGATAAGTTGGGCTAGACTGGAAAGGTTTTGCTTCCCTTTACTCTCTGGCACTTGACCTAGGACAAGCCCTAATGTTTTAAAGCAACGTAATGTATAAAGGTCGGCTAGAGAAAAAGTCTGAATGGGCGTCAACACTACGAGAGCAGGACTGACTTTTTGAATAATAAAACGATCTTTAGTTTGTGGAGACGAAAGTATCTCGTCCTGAACGAAGGTCTCCAAGCCCCGGCGGCAGCGTAGATGGATACGGAGTGCGCTTAAGTCTGTGGCAATAGGCAGCACATTCGTCATATTGACGCTGCCTATGTCTAATTGTCTAGCTACACTGGCTTTGATTTTTTGCTCAGTTTGAATGGAAAGATCATCTGAGTTCTCTAAAAGTTCTAGGGTTGCACTGCCGCCTATTTTATCAAGCGTCTGACTCAGAAATTTTTTTTCGCGCTGCAGGGTGGTGGTTTTTAAGAGATTGAGTAAGGCGGCTTCATCGTGAGTCCCAGCTCCGATTTTAGGCAAAGCAGCCATGGCGTAACGTCGCACTTTTTCTACAGGATCATGGAGTAGTTCTAGCAGCCATGAGCGAAGTTGTGCTTTCTCTTCATCGGTGCCAGATTCATGGCAGACCACACCGAGGGCGCGTATAAGCCCGACGTTTTCTAGTTTCTTTTCAGGAGATGCTTGGTTGAAAGACGGGACTTCACGCTGCCAGAGCTCGGCAAAGGAATGTTGGCGAAAGCGTTGGTAAACTTCCTTGCTCGTATTGGTAAGATTTTTTTTCAAAGAAAAAAGCCTTAACCGTAGCTTTTAAAATACTTTTTAACTTGCGGATCTTCCTTGGGTTCAGTGGAGACTTCTTCGGCGGGGGTCGGCACAGAGGCCGCAGGCTTAGTGGGGTCATCTGCTGCAAGTTCTTCTTCAAGATCAGGCAGATCAAAGCCCATGTTGCGCTCAGGCATCATGCTCGGCGGCGTGCCACCGCTGGCTTCGACAAAGGCTAGGCGGAGAGAGGTAAGGGTTTCCTCAAAGATTTTTTCTTCTTGTTTGATCAGGTTGCCTTGCGTTTTAATGCGAAGCACTTCGAGCTGATCAATAAAAATCTTAGCAGCTTCCAGATTGGGTTGGGGTTGACGTCCATCAGGAGAGGGAATGCGTCCGAGCACGTAGAGAACATTTTGTGCCTGCATCATGAGGAATTGGACAAATTTCTGAGCCAATTCTCCTTGGCTCATTCCGGGTTCATTTCTTATTTCTGCCATAGTTTTTTTATTTCTTGTTGGGTTCTGGTTTAAGCATGACACAAATAAAGTTCTTTTCAGCAAAAACCTTTCGTGCGCTTGCGTTAATTTCGGCACGGGTAAGGTGGCGAATTTTTTCATTCAACTGTTTTTCAAAATCTAAATCTTTTCCGTAGAGTAGATTAAGACCTGCTTTGTAAACGGTGGCGGAGGCACTTTGATCTTGTAAGAGTCGTTGACCTAGAAGTTTAGCCCGGGCGCGTTCCACTTCTCCTTCATCAAGGCCAGTGCTTAGCATCTGAAAAATTTCATCGAGGATTTCGTCTCGCACTTTCTCACCTTTCTCAGGCGCGGTTCCAGCGTAGTACACGAACATGCCGCGTTGGAGCCCGACGATTTGTTGGGTGCCGACAAAGTATGCTAAGGATTGTTTCTCACGGATGCGGATGAAGAGACGGGAGGCGAGGTCGGAGAGGGCTTCATCAATGAGCTCAAGAGCAGCACGGTCAGGACTATGGATATCAACCCCCGGGTAACCGATCATGACGACGGCTTGTTGTTTGACGGTGGTCAATTCGAGGGTTTGACCTTGGCCTTGAAAGACCGGGTCGGCATGATGGAACGGTGTGGTGGTTTTACTGAAAGCCGTGGCGGGAAAATAACGAGTGAAGAAATCTCGGGCTTTTTCGGGTGAGAAACTACCGCCTATGGTCAGCACAAGATGATCAGGATTTAAAAGGGATTGATGAAAATTTTGTAAATCAGAGCGAGTTATTTTCTCTAAATTTTTTACGCTGCCTAAGCTGTCCCAGCCGTAGGGATGTGAGCCGAATAGGGCGGACTTTAGGTGGCGCTGAGCCACGGAGGTGGGCTTATCCTCTTGTAGCTGAATTTCGGTGAGCTGTTGCCGCTTTTCTTGCTCGCACTCGTGCTGGGGGAAGTTGGCGTGAAGTAAAATTTCGGCGAGAAGTTCAATAGCTTTCTCTAGGTCTGTTTGCAGGACTTCGATGCTTATGGAAATGGAATTACTGCCAGATTGGGTGTCGATGCTGCCGCCTAGGTTTTCAATTTCAGTAGCGATTTGTTCGGCAGTGTGCTTGGTGGTTCCTTTGCTAAGAAGGCGCGTCATGAGTGTGCTAATACCGCTGGTCTCCCCAGTTTCAGCTAGGGAACCGCCACGGATAAGGACGCGCACGCTGACAAGAGGAACTTTAGTATCCACAAGCATGACGAGGCGTAAGCCTGAGTTGAGCTGGACGAGATGGGGTTCGGACTTGGCGGGGACTTTGGTTGCCACAAGGGATGTAGTGATGTGGGTTTCAGGTTGGAGGCTAACGACGCTGAGGTGGCTAGGTATAAGGTAAGTTTGAGCAACGCGTTGCAGGTCTGCGGCAGTGACGAGGCTGATCCTTTGGAGGTAAAGTTCGTCAAAGGAAGTATCGCGGGCGGTGAACCAGCTGTTACCGATGGAGGCAGCTTTACCTGAAACTGTCTTAAGCTCTGAGGCGCGGCCTACCATGACTTTACGGCGGGCTTTGGCTAGCTCGGTTTCATGTACGGGGTGATTTTTAAAGTCGTCCAGCATCGTAGAAATAGCAGACTCAACCTCGTTGGTAGAATTTTTGGAATCAGGTGAGAGCAAGGCAGAGATACCCCATATACCTGACTGCGCAGGGGAGTAGGAGAAAGCGGAGATGCCGGATAGGAGTTTTTGTTTTTCAACGAGCTCTTGGTTTAGGCGAGAGCTGACGCCTTCTCCCGCAATAATAGCTAGGACGTCTAAAGCATAAACATCTGGGTGACTCAAGCCAGGCGTGTGCCACGCCATCATGAAGCGAGTGACTTGGGTGGGGAACTTGAGGTGCAGTTCTCGACGCCCTAGTTGTTGGGGCTCAATGGGGATATAGGTATCGGGAAGAATACTACGTTCGATTGTTTTAGTTGCGTCCATTAAAAAAGCATGAACTTCGGAGGCAATCACATCTCCCGTGATGACGAAGGTGAGATTATTAGGAACGAAAAAATGGTGATAATAGTCGAGGATGTCTTGGCGTGTAAGTTTATTAAAAAGTTCGAGGTGGCCGATGACAGGATATTTATAAGGATGGACTTGGAAGGCGGTGGCAAAGAGACTTTTAAATAACACGTTTTGAGGATTATCAAAACCCATGCTGAACTCGCGCCGAATGACTTCTTGTTCCTTCACGAATTCCTCCTCGGGCAAGGTGGAATGGAAGATGGCATCGCTCAACACATCCAAAGCGGTGCGCCACCCGGAGCTGGGACAATCCACGTAGAAAACAGTGCGATCAAAAGAGGTGTAGGCATTCACATAACCGCCAACGGATTGAATGGTCTGAGCAATCTCAGAGTTCCCCCGCTTTGTTGTACCTTTAAACAACATGTGTTCTAAAAGATGGGAGGCACCGCAACCGAGGAGATTACCTTCTGTGATGCTGCCTGCCTTACACCAAGCCTGCACGGAGACAACGGGCGAGCTTTGATCTTCTTGAACGAGAAGCGTCAGGCCGTTGGATAAAAGGTAAGACTGGACACACTGCTTTTCTAGACTGAGGGGTGACGGGTCGGAAGAAGAGGTAAGGGCTTGAGTGAGCATGGAGTAGGAAAGGTGAAGGTGAAAATGCTATTGCTAGTTCGCAAAGAAAAACGAGAGCAAGTTTGAGCTGCGGCTCTCCACGTTTTTTGCGAGAATAGTCTTATTCAGCGGGTGGGTTGGTTGGAATCGAAGAATCGCTTTCCGATTTTAAACGCGTGCGGCTGGCGGCTGACTTTTTACGAGGTGGCTTGATTGCAGGCTTATCTTCAGGCAGAGGGAGGTAAGGTTTTACGAAGGCTTCCTCAAAGGTGTACACAGCCGAAAAATCTTCCAGCTTATCCGATTCGCTTTTACCAAGAACGCCATTGTTAACGAGATTGAAAACGATTTGCCCGAAATCCTCACACGACTCGATACCCCAATCGTTCAGGACTAGTTTGCTCATAGGCCCGAATTCTTTAAGCGCATATTCCCTGATGCCCTCGAGTAATTCTGATCCTGACACATGGCGATGGGCAGAGGGAGAGCTACGTTTAAGAGTTTTTAAGGTTTGATCCAAACCTTCACGCACAAAACGATAAGCCGCAACTTGGTAGCGTGAATCGGTTTTAACGATCTGTAGGACAACTTGATCAAAGTTGTTTTTCTGCATAACTTGTTAGTCCTTAGCGTGTTCTGATGGGTTGTTCCAAGGCACTTTGCCTCGGACTAGAGAAACGGTAGCCCCAATTAGTAGAAGGGAAAGTAAAAAGACAACAATCTTTTTTTCATATCCCGTAAGTTCTAATCGAATAGCCATAGCTTCATTATAACTTAGCTGAAATCAGAGCAAAGCAAAAGATTTAAGTTTATCGAAGAGGATCCAAGCTGTTTAATTCTTGTTGTGATTCTCCCTATCAATGAAACAACGATCCGTCTGGCCGTAGAGGCCTTGGAAGAGGGCTTGTGCATTGGGCTGCCGACGGAGACTGTTTACGGTTTAGCTGGTGACGGGCTAAACCCTCTGGCCGTGGCACGTATTTTTGAAGCGAAGAATCGGCCTGCCTTTGATCCTTTGATCCTACATGTGGCTTCAGATTATGATCTATTAAAAATTGTTAGTTCTGTCCCACTAGTGGCGCAGGAGCTGATTAAAAAATATTGGCCTGGACCTTTAACATTGATCCTACCCAAAAACGATTGCGTGCCAGACCTTGTCACATCAGGATTACCTAGTGTGGCCGTGCGCTGCCCAGACCATGCCGTCGCTCAACAGGTGTTGGCCCTATTCGGAAAACCTTTAGCTGCGCCAAGCGCAAATCTTTTCGGTCGCCTTAGCCCAACTAGTGCCGCAGCGGTTGATGAGGAATTGCATGACCGGATTGCTATGACCCTAGACGGTGGAGCCTGTCGGATGGGCTTAGAATCAACCATAGTTGATGTCTCAACTAAACCCGTTCGGGTTCTCCGGCTAGGTGCACTTTCTCTGGAGGCTTTGCAAGATATATGCGGAGAGCTGGAAGTCATCACGCAAAGCATGATTGTTAGTCCAGGCATGTTAGACCACCATTATGCCCCGCAAACCCCGCTCTATTTATGTGAAATCATGGAGCACGGACTTGAGCTAAAGCCTCAGGGTTCCCGCTTGTTGTTTTTTACAAAAAAAGGGGATTGGGCAGGGGATTTTAGTTTGTGTGAGAACGGTGATTTAAAAGAAGCCGCGGCAAATTTATTTTCCAGATTAAGAGAATTAGATCAAGCTGGTGCGAGCATGATCTTAGCGGAATGTGTGCCAGATGAGGGCTTAGGCAGAGCTATCAATGACCGCTTAAAAAAAGCCAGCACTGGCACGGCCTCATGGAACGGGCTGAGCTGGGATCTTAAAGCTAGATTGTGAAGTCGCCTTTTGTGGGTTCATGGAGCCCGCATTCGCGCTTGAGGCCAAAAAAACGAGTTTCTTCCTCCGTCATGCCTTCTTCCCATTTGCGGGTGGTCTGCACGTCGCCTACGGAAACATAGCCTTGCTCCCACAGTGGATGATAGGGCAGATCGTGCTGCTTGAGGTAGTCGTGGATTTGTTTATTGGACCAATCTAAAATGGGGTGAATTTTCGTGCGGCCATTCTGCTGGGTTACGACTTTGAGTGCCTTGCGGCTATCGGATTGTTGCGTGCGCAGACCGGCCAGCCAAGCCGTGGCACCTAATTCAACTAAGGCTCGCTGCATGGGTTCGACTTTGTTCAATTGGTCGTATTTAGTTAAACCGTCTAAGCCTTGTTCCCAAAGCTTGCCATAACGTGCCTCTTGCCAAGCGGGACTTTGAGCCGAGCGGTAAACGTGCAGGTTAAGCCTGAGTCGTTCGCACAGCTCATCAATAAAACGGTATGTTTCTGGAAAGAGGTAGCCCGTATCAATGAGTACGACGGGTATGGCGGGAATAATTTGCGTGCTGAGATGGAGCATGACGGCAGACTGAATGCCGAAGCTGGAGCTGAGCACGAGACCTGAACCAAATTGAGTGTGCGCCCAGTGAATTCGTTCTTGAGCACTGGCCTCTGCGAGAGAAGGGGGAATCCTTAAGGAAGTGGTTGCGGCGGTGGTGACGGATGCTAAAGCCAAGCTCATTGTTTTAATAGAATAGCATAGATAAATGGCTTGTCACTTAGAATGTCTATTAACTAGATCGACATAATAAGGATTGACGTAGCGATTTGGTTTCGTAACTATTATTCTTCATTTATTTTAAGCACCGTTCTATGAGTAACTTTACCCTCTCGCATCTGCAACAATTAGAAGCTGAAAGCATTCACATTATACGTGAAGTTGCCGCAGAGTTCCAAAAGCCCGTCATGCTTTATTCCATGGGTAAGGACTCCACCGTCATGCTGCGCTTAGCCCAAAAGGCTTTCTTCCCCGGCAAAATTCCTTTCCCTCTCTTACATATTGACAGCCAGTGGGAGTTTCAAGAAATGATGACGTTTCGGGAGGAGCGTCGGGAGGAGTTAGGGCTAGACCTCCATGCATGGGTCAATCCTGAGGGTAAAGCCTTAAACATTAACCCCATCGATCATGGTTCGGAAAAGCATACCCAGATGATGCGGACAGAGGCACTAAAGCAAGCGTTGAACCACTATCAGTTCGATGCTGCTTTCGGAGGGGGGCGCCGGGATGAGGAAAAATCTAGGGCGAAAGAGCGCGTTTACAGTTTCCGTAATCCTTTCCACCAATGGGATCCCAAGAATCAGCGACCTGAATTGTGGAATTTATACAATAGCCGAATCAATAAAGGCGAATCCATTCGCGTTTTCCCCCTCTCTAATTGGACAGAACTAGACATCTGGCTTTACATCATGAAGGAACAAATTCCCATCGTGCCACTTTACTTTGCCAAGGAGCGTCCCGTGGTGGATCGCAATGGCACCATCATCCTTGTTGATGATGAACGCTTACCTTTAGAACCGGGCGAAAAGCCTCAAATGAAGCGGGTGCGCTTCCGCACGCTGGGCTGTTACCCTCTCACGGGTGGGGTGGAGTCCGATGCAGATACCTTAGAGAAAATAGTACAAGAAATGCTCTTAGCCACCACTTCGGAGCGGCAAGGTCGCGTGATCGATCATGACGGCGGTGCTTCCATGGAAGAAAAGAAACGGGACGGCTATTTCTAAATAGCAGCCAAAAATTATTTTTATGAGTTCAGTACATTTAGCGGAAACCGACATTAAGGCTTACCTTAAGCAGCATGAGGAAAAAGACCTCTTACGCTTTCTTACTTGCGGCAGCGTGGATGACGGGAAATCAACGCTAATCGGGCGCTTGCTCTACGATAGTAAGGCTCTTTACGAAGATCAACTAGCCACAGTGGTTAAAGATTCTAAAGTCCACGGCACCACAGACACTGAGTTTGATCCAGCTCTCTTAACAGATGGACTGAAGGCGGAACGAGAGCAAGGCATTACGATCGATGTGGCCTACCGCTATTTTTCTACCGATAAAAGAAAGTTTATCATCGCCGACACGCCTGGCCATGAGCAATACACGCGCAACATGGCCACGGGAGCTTCTACGTGTAACCTCGCTATCATCCTCGTCGATGCGCGCCACGGTGTCGTCGTGCAGACAAAGCGGCACAGCTTCATTGTTTCCTTATTAGGGATAACCCATGTCGTGGTGGCTATTAATAAGATGGATTTAGTCGATTGGTCGGAAGAGGTTTATACAAAAATCCGTAATGAATTTAATGCCTTCGCCACACGGTTAGAGTTTAAAGATATCCAGTTCATCCCCATGTCGGCCTTGCGTGGTGACAACGTCGTGGATCGCAGCACGAAGACGCCGTGGTATCAAGGCCCAGCACTTTTGCAACACCTCGAGCATGTCAACATCAGCTGCGACCGTAACCTGATCGACTTGCGCTTTCCGGTGCAGTACGTCTTGCGGCCCCACTTAAATTTCCGCGGCTTTGCTGGCACGGTGGCTTCGGGTGTCGTCAGAGTCGGGGATGAAGTGGCATCTTTGCCATCTGGTCGGCGTTCGCGTGTAAAGTCTATCGTGACGATGGATGGTGAGCTTGAAGAAGCCTTTCCTCCTATGGCCGTCACACTGACCTTAGAAGACGAGATCGATGCTTCACGTGGTGACATGTTTGTTCACCCTAACAATGCGCCGCATGTAGGTAACGAAGTGGAAGCCATGCTCGTCTGGATGCATGACGAAGCAGCTCGACCTGGGGGCACTTATTTAATTAAACACGCCACCCAGACTGTTCCAGGAGTCATCTCCGATGTTCTCTACAAAGTAGATGTCAACACCATGCGTAAAGTCAATGATGCGGATGTGGCCTCATCGCCGCTCGGGTTAAATGAAATCGGGCGCGCTCACATCACGCTGCATCGCCCCTTAGCTTACGATCCCTACAGCCGTATCAACGAAACGGGCAGCTTTATTGTTATTGATCGTTTAACGAATGCGACGCTGGCTGCGGGCATGATTATTGACCGCATCAGCTTGCCACAAGTGGATAAAGCAAAACTCCCTCAGAGCCAACACATCCGCTTAGAGAAAGGCCTAGTTACGCAAAAAGACCGTGAGCACTTATTAGGCCAGCGCGGCATGACCTATTGGTTGACAGGATTAAGTGGATCAGGAAAATCCACCTTAGCGCAAGCTTTAGAGCAGCAACTGCTTGGAGCTGGGCGCGCCTGCTTCATCTTAGATGGGGACAACATAAGGTATGGTTTAAATAAAGATCTCGGGTTCATTCCAGAGGATCGCACGGAAAATATTCGTCGCATCAGTGAAGTGGCTAAGTTGATGAATCAGGCTGGTCTCATTGTTATCACCGCTTTCATCTCCCCCTACCGCAAAGATCGGGAGCAGGCACGGGAGATCATCGGTGCGGAATCGTATGTAGAAGTTTTTGTGGATGCCCCGTTAGAAGTCTGTGAGCAGAGGGATGTTAAAGGATTGTATCAAAAAGCCCGAGCGGGAGAGATCGCTCACTTCACCGGCGTCAGTGATGTCTATGAGGTGCCCGATCAGCCGCAGTTACATATTAAGACAAGTGTTGAGACCTTAGAAGAATCCTTACAACGCTTGAGTTCACTCGTTATGAATAGACATTGATGTGTGCTAGAGTCATTGCTTATGAATGAATCACTAGCAGAACGGTTGTCTCTCCTACAACAACGCATAACGGCGGCAGCGATCCGTGCTGGGCGCAGACCAAGTGAGGTGAAATTATTGCCTGCTAGCAAAAAGGTTTCCGTGGAAGTTTTGCGTGAATTGTTTGCTCTAGGCGTTCATGCCTTTGGAGAAAATAAAGTGCAGGAGGCTAAGCTGAAGGTCAGTATGTTACCTGCCTCATGCTCTTGGCATTTCATTGGTGGATTACAACGAAATAAGGCTAAGGATGCCGTCAGGTTGTTTCAGGTTATTCATTCTTTAGATAGCCGTGAGTTGATTGATGAACTAGCCAAGCGTGCGACCGAGGCAGGCAAAACGATGCAAGTTTTGATTGAAGTCAATGCCGCAGGCGAAGCCAGTAAACATGGAGCACGTCCTGAAGAAGCTTCGGCTTTAGTCGAATACGCCAATCAACAACGTCCGCTTGAAGTGATTGGCTTGATGGCTGTTGTGCCCTTTTATGACGACGTAGAAAAAGTGAGACCTTATTTTAAACAGATCCGTGAATTAAGAGATTCAATTCAGCATGAGACAGGAATTATCCTACCAGAACTGTCTATGGGAATGTCACACGATTTTGAGGTAGCGATCGAAGAAGGTGCGACATGGGTCAGAGTCGGAACCTCCTTATTTGGTGAGCGCTAAAGCGCATGTTGAAGGTGTAAACCCCTCAACCTAAATAAAGAAATGAAAAGATAGTCTGCAAGGTGAAAGTGATTTTAGGTCAGCAGCAAAACTAGGCTAAAGGAGTAAATTACTACTAACCCTAGGATGAGAGTTGGATAAGGCACGGAGAGAAAGACGGGGACTCTCTCACGCTGAGGGGAACGGAGTAGGACGGAGGGGAGAGTTTTAACCACGAAAAACTTGCCTACCTCCTTTTCAGTCTTTCGGTATTTCAACCCAAGTCATGGGGATATACAGTCTAATTTCATCTTCCCTTAAACATCCAAGCCAACTTCAGTCAGGCTCAACTTCGTGGAGAATTTTATGGATAAGATCCTTCATCTCGTAAGGCTTGGGCAGAAAATAAACCTTAAGTTTTTTAATTTTTTCCCATTCGCTGCTGGTTTCTTGGCTATAACCGCTGGTGAAGATGATTTTACACGCAGGATATTTTAAGCGTAAGTCAAAGACAATATCAGCCCCACCTAGCCCATCAGGAATGGTCATATCTAATACACAGGCGTAGGGGGAAAAGCTAGGATTAACGTCAAGCCATGTTAAAAGTTCCTGGCCTTCCGGAAAAGAGGTTGTGATGAAATCGTTGTAGCGTAAAAAATCGCTCATTATTTTTTGTAAACTTTTATTATCTTCTAAAATAAGAATACGTTTTTGAGCACCAGTTAAATCAATGGTTTTTAAAACTGGCGTTTTTACAGAAGGTAAATCTCCAGCCAGTGCTGCGGGCAAAAAGAGATTGAAGCAGGTGCCATTTTCTGGGCTTGAGGTAAAGCTTATAGTCCCACGCATACGTTCGATGTGTGTTTTAACAATATAAAGACCTAAGCCAGATCCCTTTTTCTTAGATGTGAAAAATGGGGTGAAAACATTATCCTGAATTTCGGGCGGTATGCCTGGGCCATTATCTGTAATTGAAATATGGACGAGTTTACTGCCACGCTTATTTTTTACGGACGATGCCTTTAATGTGATTAGGCCATTTGTTTCCATGGCCTCGCGGGCATTAAGAATAAGGTTAACCAGAATTTGTTGCAGGTAACCATGATCTGCTAGAACACATAAGCTACTGTCCTGAACGTCAAGATGCTTGCGTATAGTAGTTCCCGCAAGGCAAAAGTTACAACTATCTCTTAGAATCTTCTCCACAGAAATAGGATTTAAGTTAAGTGGTTGCTCTTTAGATAGGGAAAGAAGTTGTTGGGAAATATGTTGTGCGGCCTTAACTTCAAAAAGAATTAATTGAGTTAACTCTTGGACGCTGGCGGGGGCTGAGCCTAGTTCTTTTTCCAACATATTTACCGCTGCTTGAATAGATCCTAAGTAATTGTTGAAATCATGGGCTAGTCCGCCCGCCATGGTTTCTATGGCCTTTCGTTTTTCTTCTTTTTTTTCTAAATCTTCCGCTAGGCGGCGATTGGTAATGTCAAAAAGATGTCCATGCCACAAGACGGAGTTGTCTTCTTGAAGGGCCGGCGTTAACGCTGCGTAAATATAGCGCATTCCTTTGGTAGGATGTTGATGCCTGTGCTCGCTTTCAAACGGGGTTAAATTCTTTTGGGAATACTCAATAGATTCTAGAAGTCTTGTTAAATCATTAGGGTGAATCATTTTATAAATAGGACTAATGTTATGCCTAACTTCTGCACTTGGAATACCCAAAATGTCTTCAAAAGATTCTGAAGTGTAAGGGAAGCAGCAGCGTCCATCTGGAAACATCTGAAACTGATAAAGAGCTCCTGATAGCTTTTCCGCTATGGTAGCAATGCGCTCATCTCTTTCTTTAACCAAAAGACTAGTTTTTTCATACTTATCCAATGTTTGGCGTAATGAAATTTCTGTTTCTTTAGATTTAGATATGTTTAAATGGCAGCCTATTATTCTTAAAGGGCTACCGTCTTGAGCCCAATGACTTACGCGTCCAGCACAAATGACCCACACCACTTCTCCATTTTTGTGTTGACACCGCAGCTCGCAGCGGAAAGGGACTTGGCCTCGGGATTGCACATGTTGTTCTAAAGTACGCAGCATGATAAGTGTATCATCCATGAAAATGATTCCCATAAATTTCTGTGGATCATTGGAAAACTCGGACTCTTCATAACCAAAAAGCGAACATAGTTTGGGGCTTAAAAATATTCTATTCTTCGCAATATCCCAGTCCCAAAAACCAGAAAGAGATACTTCTAGTAGATCTTGAATAAACTGGAGTTCGTTTGAAGTTTTTACTTCATTAAGTTTACGGTCGTTAATATTCTTTAATAAAACTACATAGTTTTGTAAGGAGCCATCTGTGTGCAAAAGAGGGTAACCTTCAGCCAAGACCCACAAAGGTTTACCATTTTGGGGAGTGATAATAAGTTCACTGTTAAACGATTCTATATGTTGAATGCTATTTTGGATTTTAGTTAAAACCTGTGGTTCACATTGATAGTAACTTAACAAAGAAAAAAGCGTCATGCGCTCTAACTCAGGAGTTTCATCTTTATTAAAGTCTTTAAAGGCCGTATTTGTCCATTGAACTTGAAATTCCTTATTGGTGATAATCGCAAGAGTTTGAGTTTTGTCTGCAATTGAACTCATGAGCATGCGCTCTTGCTCAGCTGATCTTTGCGCTGTGATGTCGCGGATTACTAACAGAATATGCTTACTACCTATGAGACGGATCCGGTATTCGTAAAAAAAAGTGCGGCTAGCAAAGTCACTAAGGACAGCTACAAATGCATCTACTGTCTTCCTAGCGAGAAGTTTCTCAATGGAAGATTGAAGTTGAGTGAGAATACTTTCAGGCACCACGTGGGCATAATGTTTTCCAATGATGAAATTGGAGCGGGGCATTGTTTGACACGTAAACTCATTGTTCTGCTGAATGTAGATTCCGTCTAAAGATAATATTTGAATTATATCAGGTAGAGAGCTGACTAAGCCCTGCAACCTTTCTTCTAAACTAATGAACCTTTCTTTAGCAATACTCTGAGAATCAAGAATTTGAGCGTAGCTTAAGCTCAGGGCTAGTTCCTTAGCATATTGAATTTCTTCATTATCCCAAGGCCTAGAAAGCCCTTTTCTTATTTCTTGCCATGCTTGAAAAGATTTTCGAGGACTAATTTTTCCAGATAAATCTATGGTCATGGATTTGTTAGGATCACCGCCCCAAAAAACTTCTTGAATCCATTCCTTCCTAAAGAAAACCAACCATTTTTTAGCATCGAATCCGTATCTGACCGCTAGAAAGCCAGCCACTTTAGATTTTTCATCACCATAAGCTATTTTAAGTGTGGAATAATTTTCAGTAGTAAAAAAATCTGCATCTTGTTTTTCTAAATAGGATTTAAGTTCTATGAGGAAATTCGGGCTTGGGCAAAGACCTCTGACTATCGTTTCAGAAGGTGCAAGCAAGGCGATGCCCTGTGTGTTGATGGGATGTATTAAATGAGGATAATTTCCGGCAGAGAAAAAGTTTTTAGGACGATCCTTTTTAATGTTGGCTGAGATGTCCAAAATATTTTGATGAAGGGTTATTTTTTTAAGAACAGCACTTTGTACTTCAATGTTAGCAAGATGGCTACTCAAGAACTCAGCCAACATTAAAGCTGATTCGCGATCGAAAATACTAATTGTTTTAGCATTATAATGATGGCAGGAAAGCATACCCCATAGTTTGCCGTCGACAACTAGACTCAGAACAAGGCTGGCCTTAACGCCCATATTTCTCAAGTATTCACAATGAATAGGTGATACAGTGCGAGCTATACATCCTGTTAAATCAAGTGGGCTAGTGGAGTCATTTGAAACTAGTGGAACGGGTATTGAGTCAACATCGGCTATCATGCGCAGACGTTCTCTCAGATAGAGCGCACGCGCTTGACTGGGTATATCTGAGGCGGGAAAAAATAAGCCTTTAAATTCAACATTCCTTTTGGCTGTTGACTCTGCCACGACTTCCCCATCCCAGGTTGGATGGAATCGGTATAAAATAATACGGTCGTAACCTAATGCCTTTCTGAGAGATTCGCAGGCAATTTGACCTGACCTTTCAACATTTCTTCCCAATGAAATTTTCTGAAATATTTCAGACCAAAGATTGCTTTTTAATTTGCGGGATTTGCTGGCATTTTCTAATTGAAGTATCCAAACACCATTACGTTCCTGATAGTTAACTTGTAGATGTTCTTTTTGTAGGTCAAAGATGCTAAAGGTTACAAGTTTTTCTTTACTCTCAGCGTCAGCTTTGTTTATAAGATCAAAAATTTTTGGTAAGGCCTGCGGAAGTGACTTTCTTAAAAGTTCCTGAGGTGTTGATTTAATAAATTCCGCACTGTTCTGGCTAACATAAGTAATGGAGTAGTCGCTGGTAGAGCCGGCTAAAAGTGCCGCAAAGGTTTGTATTGAGCCTGGACTGTGGATAACTTCTAGCGCACAGATTTCTAGTTTTTCGGCTAATGTGTCAGGTAAAAGAGGCACCTATTAACTCCATCTTTCTGTGCGAATTGATTGGGGGTTTTTCCCAAGAGATTCTAACGTTTTCTTTAGATGCATAACGTCTTTACCTTCACCCGTTAAATAAATGAGTGAATCAGGCAATGATTGGATAGCCTGAGATAGGAAATTGGGATCAAGCACAGCCTCCGGATTAGTAGGTAGCTCAAGGGGCATGTAGTTCCTTTTCGACGAGCTTGTGTTTTCAAATTCGTTTTTAAAGAGTGCTTGATCGTAACCACGGTAAGGGTGGACAAAAACAAAATCTTTGCTCATTTGCACATCTTGGTGGTATTGCCAAAAGGCTCGCGCTCCTGTGACGCAGTAATCATAAGCGATAAAAAGAATGGGGCGAGGGTCTGTAATATCTAGATGAAATTTCCCAGCAGGAGCTTGCATAGGCACGAGATCCCCGATTTGTACGGTGTCATAAAATTTCGTTCCGAAATCCCCTGTGCGCACGACGACAAACTCAAAGTTTTGACGACGTAAAGGGGAGCACGCAAGGGTGATTGCAGCAGTCTGCGGGGTATTTCTATTGGGTAACGTTAAAACGGAAAACTGGCCTGGGTAGAATTCAAATGGGGTTAAACCATAATCAAACGAGTAGCGTTTTGCGTTGGGGCTTTCTTGGTAGATGTCTTGGACTAAAAAAGAAAAAGGCGAATTAGGCATATAAAAAATTTAAGCTGCAAATAGCTTAAATCAAATGAGGTGGAATGATTGGTGCATACATAAATTTACGAAGATAATTCTCAGTCCAGGCCGAGCCAAAACATTTCGTAAGAAAAACGCGGCCAGGAGTGTGGTCAACATGGTGTTGTAAATAAGTTAAGAGAGGCATTGGGTCACCTTTAGTACTAGTGAGTTCAGGCAGGCATTGTCTAAGCCAGAGTGTTAAATAGTCTCTAAAGGAGAGGACGAGAGTCTCAGTCTCATCATTAGATTTAGGTCGGCTGTAGATACACCACGGCGTAAAGTGTTCCAGAGCCCATTCAGGAAGTTTTCCGCCTGGGCTTAGTTTTTGTGAATAGTATTTGTGAAGGTTCTGAAGTAGTTGTAGTGACTTATCTGGGGATTGAATATTAGTATCTGGCCATTGATGATCAATAACGGCCACGTAAATTTTATTACCAAATAAAATGATCTCGCTGGCGAAGATTGGGCAGAGTTCCGTATTATTGGGGAAAATCATGAGATTAATGATCTCAGCTTTTGGCCCTTTGATTAAGGCGCAGCGTGCTACTGCACCTAAGTGATGCCAAGCACAATAGGATTTAAGATGAACATCTTGGTTGCCATGTTGTTCTTCAAAATCTGGCTGGATGGGCTGCAACTCAAATCCGGATAAATCTAGTAGCTCGCGCATGATATTTTCACACAGACGCAGATGCTGCAATTTATGCGCAGAGCTTGAAATGGTCTGATCACAAACAATCATACAATGCTCACTTTAACTTGGGTAAAAGTTCTTGAAAAAGCTTATATTCAATATCTGTTAAATCCTTTTTTGAAGATTCTAAAATCTGCTCGTGAATCGCGTGAGCGTCAGACAAAGTTTCATTTTCAAGATAGGGTTGAACCGATCTTTTCCACCAATGATGAGAATTTTCAGCAGTATCGTTTTCGATAAGGAAATCACCTAAGGCTCGTAGGGTTAATAAGGAGTCACGTTCGCACTTAGACTTATTTGTGAGAACAGCTACCCTGTTTCTTGAGACAAAATCGACGGCTGAATGAGACCAGTATTCTGCTGTTTTTCCTGTAAGGTGAACCTTCAGATAAAGATTTGGTAGATCTTTGATTAGATTTTGTGTGAGGGTTTTCCATGCGTCGTAATTAGAGTAACTGGTTGCAATCTCAGCACAGGTTCTACTAAACATGAGTTGGATGCGGCTGGGGTCATTATCGCGGCTATAAGGCATAACGGTATTACAATACCATGTGAGAGTGTTCTTAGATGTTGTTTCCTGATTGGCCGCAGAGATTGATAAGCGGCGACTTAGCCATTTTGCATCTCGCTGGCAGGAATCACCAAATTCAAGGCAACTTTTAAATCCTGAAATCTCTCTCCATGTTATTTGTAGCTCTTCTACGGACGACATGGAGTTCATAAAGGATCGAATATTTTTTTCCACAACTTGTTGAGAGCCGATCCTAGAGCCTAGTAGATTGACTAGGGCGCGCTCAACTAACTCTTGGTTCTTAAGTATCTTTTCTCTATCTGAAGGTGAAAGTCCTGCTATGGCTGAAGCTCGCAGAGGAATAGACCAGTTGCTAGATGAATAGCGCCCGAGGCCTAGGGATTCTACAACAAGGTAGGCCATTAGAATATTAACTGAATTTTCATCATTACTCTGAATAACCTCTTTCAGTTTCGTGCAGGCCACTGTAAGCTGAGGCCATTGGCTGAGTGCAATATTTCGATTATTTAGTTCCGATTTTAAAAACTCAACGCTGCAGCGTATTTCTTTAAGATCAAGTGCAACAAACCACTCGCCTAATGCCGTCATGACCGTGTCGAGTTGGGTCGCAAAGGTAGAATTATCAAGGGCGCAGACATCCGCCACCGATCTAGCTAATTCTTTGTTCTCTAAATCATCGGTTCCAGAAAGTGCAGTTAGGGCAAGAATAAGATTAATGGAGTCTCTCCATTTTTTTTCATCCACTTCTTCCGTGCTAAAAATAGGCTCTGAGCCTGAATTTATTCGTTTGCTGATGGGTTGGAGTAATGTGTATTTATCCCCGCAATCTTCTAATCTACGAAACTGCTGGTGGATGAAGCTTTTCATTCCTAGATCTTCAGGTGTGTCGAGGTGCATGTTGCAAGCCTGCCACATCATCCGCCATATCTCCCCTGTGTAACCAATATAGGGCAGGATCATTTGAATGATAAAACGCTGTGTGTGCAGGGTGGCCTTGCGGCTATCCTGTGTTCTCCAAAACAAAGCAATTTGTTTTAGGGCTAAAGAAAAATCACGGGTACATTTTTCCACGCTAGTTTGACTTACACCAAGTTTACTATGCTCGGGAAGCACTAGATGTGTATGCTCGGCAACCAATTGAGCTAGGTTAAAGTAGGAGGCTTCTAACCAAGTAGAGGCGCGGGCTTGACGTGACCAACATGCCCATGCATCTAGGTAGGAAAGCCAGACTTGAACATCTGCCATGTCAAGTTCTTCTGTGCAATGAAACATGGCAGATACACAAGCTCTTTCTAACTGACCTAAGTCTGCATAAGATAGACCGTATAGTCTGTAAGCCTGCTCACAGGAATTGGTTGAAAGCTGGTTATCTATAAGGAAAGATCCAATACCGTCTTGGAGCAGTGCTAAAAGATCGTTTTGGTTAAGATTAGAATCTGCGTAGGCAGGCATGATGGGATTTTTTTGAGCATAACTTATGCAGGTGCTGCTAATAGCGGCTAGCCACTTTTGAAAACGTAGAGCGGAGTTGTTTTGCGGAATCTTTCGTCCTTTAGACATAAGCTGGAGAATTGACTGATCCTGCAAGTTTTTAAAACGTAAATTTGTGGGTGTTTCATTATCAAGCTCAAAACTGCCCCCTACAAGTATGGGCTGGAGTATGTTGCAAACGATTAGTCCGCCTGGAGATCCAGTAGAATTCTCCACGCTTTGAGTGAGTTCTTTGAGTTGTATTTGAAATAGACGCGGTGCTTTTGTCGTAAGGTAAAGGCTGACAACGTTGTTCCACCAAAAACCCACAAACTCGTGAGGATCATCTATGTCACCTCTAAGACTTAAAGCCACGCGTCTCAGGATCATCGAATTATCGCGAGCACAAAGAGTAAGGCTGTCTGAACCTGAGCGCTCCGAATATTCGGGCATCTGCCCGTAGATGGCTTTGGCAGCATTCTCGCCCAAGCTGACACTTTGCTGCCATAGCTCATAAGAAAGAGTCGAATTATCGCATGAATGAATAATGTTTTCTAAGGTTTGAGCTGTTTGATTATTTCCCAAAACTGTGTGACTCTTAGTCTTTTCAAGTAATTTTTTGTACGTTTCCGTATAGCTTTGTAATCGGTGCAATTTAGCAAAAGGCACAATTTCCGCAGCAATCCAACGTAGAGTTAGTGGCGCTGCGCCTTTACTACCAGCTTGGAGAATACTTAGTAGACAACGGCGTAAAACCCACATTGCATCGCGTTGACACTTAGGGTCAGCCACTAATTCCTGTAAATTTAAGGAATGGGTAGTAGCATTAGGCCAGCTTTCCAAACCAATCTCGCGACAGTCTTTAATCCAGACTTCTAGGGGTGCTAAATTTTCCAGCCCTCGTATACAATAAGGATACAAGGAGTTCGTTGAATCTTCTTGAGTTAGAGCAGTGTTGACGGATCTTAAAATAGTCCGGGCGTGCTGCCATCCATGTTCGAGTTGAGTGATGCCAATGTTATATATAAACCAATTTCGCAAGTAAGCAGAGGCATTATGAGAATTATTAAAATAGAGGCTGGCTAAGCTAGCTTGATCGACTAAAGCAATTAGATCGGGTACGAATCTAGGATTGTTACGAATAACATCTAACCCTTCAGATAAGTTAGAATGTGACTTTTCAATAATTCTTTCAAACCAATCAGCAGATTCTCTACGTTGATCTTTCCACTTAGAAGTAGCAACTATTTTATCTATATATTTATCGAGAACATCAAGCCAGTTTCTCTCAGAAATTTTTAAAATAGCATCGCCAAAATTCTTTTTTGCAGCAGATAAATTTGACCCCGATATTTTTGAAAAAATACTTTGCCCATGTACAATGGCCCATGGAATAATGGGAGCATTTTTAGGCATAGTAGAGAAATTATCCATTAGCATCTCGGAGAGGGAAGCTTGAGCAAAGCTTCGCAGCGTGATATTATACTTCTCGGTAAACTGTGGAAGCTCAGCTTCAAGTTTATCAATTTGACGTAACACAGAGCCAGTAAAGCTCAGGGAGGAAGCCATCGATTGCAGTCCTAAAAAATAATTAGATAAATGGTAGCTTTCAGATGGTTGTAGTCTGAGAAAAATACATTGTTCTATTGTGGAAAAAAAGAATAACCATTCTTGTAATGAGCACTCATGCCGAACGGCAAAACGTTCGTTGACGTAGCGGGTAAGAAATAGTTTGAATTCCAAATCGGAACAACGAGGCAATTCTTGGGCAAAGAGCTTTAAAAAGTCTTCGATCATAAGAAAAGTTGTTCCTGCTACTTCGTCCGTCCATTCTTCAGTATTACTTTGATTACAAAATATAAAAAAACGTTCAGTGATGTGTTGTGCCAGAGCTTGCTCATGCCCTTGAATATCAAGGGCGGCACGGCCGGATCTAAAAAAATAAATAATTTTTTGTATCCAAAGATCAAAGACGACAAAGGTTTCAAAATTTAATTCTTGTTCGGCGGCTTGTAGAGCACCCTTTAAGGCCATTTCCCAAGCATCAAAGGCTTCTGGTTTAGTAAGCATGATGCGCCGTAAATCTTCATAACTCTCCAATGAAAAAGGGCATGGGTGGTCTGTTCCTCGCACGAGCGAAGAGGAAAGAATCTCAATTACTTTGACCACATCTGTTTCTAAAATAGAAAAACCGCTGGGAGTTTGATCTTTTTGATAACGCACCGCAGAGGCAGCAATTTGACGTGAGCGTAATTTTGTTTGATGCTGGGCTTCAGAAGATGCTAGATACTCGTGTCCATTAGCTTCATAGGCGTCCCGCTTAGACTCTATTAGAAAACGAGTTACAGTAAAAGTCTCAAACGTATGGGAATGTAATTTCATGGGATTTTAAAGAAGTCGGTGATTCATAAACTTAATAGAACGGCAGAATTCATCTTTTTGTGTTACTTCCATATAGCGTCTATTTTTGGGTAAGTAGATTTCGTTAAACAAAAGATAGTCATCCATGAAGGATTCGGTCTTCACTAAATTACCTGTAGCCTTATCTCGGTAGTAGGCGGTGTAACGTGTTGAGGTAAACTTACCGTGACAGTTCAGGTGCTCATCAATAGTAATAAAGAAACTTTGTTTGGCATAACTACGACCGATCCATGTGATTTTATTATCCTTGAGGCGATAGTAGCTGTTCATGCCGTCACCTAAAAAATCGATCCTCTGGCCAAAGATAGGATCTTCATCTCCTAAAGAAAGTCCCGTGCGCGAAGCCATGCGACTTACGCTAGGGTGTTCGCGGTGGGCGAGAAATTCTTCAATTTGGAAGCGCAACCACTTCATGGGTTCAAAATCAGGCACAACAAGCTCATAATTACGGCTGGAAACTGAGTGGAGAAAACCAGAATATTTTTTTCCTGAAGATATAATTTCTAGATCACAGTGAAACCCAGCAAAAGCTTCTGGCCAATGATATATGTTGTCACGTGCTTGTTGCAGTAACTCCGAAGCTCTAGGATCGCCTAATAGGACAGGTGCTGAGGCGGCTTCATGGGCAGCTTTGTCAATGAATGCGGATTCAGGTTTTTTTTCCGGTATAGCATCGAAACCATAAGGACATCGTCCTTGGCTAGGCTGTAGTGCTTGTGCAGGTTTTAATCCCAAAAAACCACGTATAAAATTTACTGTTCGTGTGTAAGGACACTTGGTGGGCGTTTCATTGGTCAACGCAAAGGTTTTAGTTTTCATGATTCAGATTCCAAAGAGTGAAAGATATAAATATTCTGGGAGTTAGCTTTTAGACCTGTGCTTAGACAACCTAAATTTCGAATAATTTCTGATAAAGCTAGGCATATAATTTCTTCAAGTTGAGAATCTTCTTTGGGTACTGAATCTGTTAAAGCGGGGACGATGTTTAAGCTAATCAGTAGATACGGGGAGTTTGCTAAATAAAGAGGAAAGTTGCAGCGTGCGAGTTCTTCCTTATTTTTTAAAATCTTAATGGAGGCTCTACCTTTTTGATTAGTGCGGGCAACAATATCTAATAAGGTGGATAACAATAAGGATAAACAACTCCGAAAATAAATGCCTGGCTTGGGCGTGTATTCTAAACTCCAATTTAAGCTTGCGAGCAAAGGGCGAAGGTCTTCAGCAAAACCGTCTAAATCAACTTTATCTACAGTAAAATTAATTTGATCTCGAAGAATGTTCACATCGTGAATCATATGGGTGATTTTTCGGCAAATGTCTTCTAGAGTTTTAGTTAGTTCGTTTTTGTCGGTGTTTAAGTTTAAGTATGAAATGGCGGAGAGTGAGGTGGTATGATTAGCCAAATCATGATTATTACGTAGAGCATAAGCACCGATAAGCTCCAAGGAGCTTAGGTGTGCATATTGATTCCGTTTAATTTTGGCTAAATTTCTCATATCTGATTTTTTTAAAGCCTAAGCATGGGAATGTTTTTGTTATTGCTAAGGTTTTGAATTTCAGCAAGTGAGGCTTGAATCTTTTTGTCGTCAGCACCCACACGACCGTAAAAGCGCATTCCAAGAAATTTAGGTTTTTCTTTTTTTACTCTTTCATTTAGATGCTCCATCATTTGAACTTCGTGCTCAGTGGGGCTATCGCGCACTTCCCAGAGACAAAGTATTTGATCATTTTCATTTAGTGGAGGGAGGTCTTGGTCCAGCACGTGATAGAATAGGACTAGATTAACGGAACCCCAGTTAGCTAGCCGCAGACGTAGCCGATCAAGCAATTCAGCGCTGGGCCGATTAGCCTCGGCACTACAAGGAAACATAATATAAATAGGTTTATCTTTTTCCATGCGCTTAACGGCAAGTGTTTCAGGATCGTATTGAAATAGCCCTGCTAGACCTGAATATTCTTGAGGGCAATAATGACCTAAAAACAGAGGTGCAGATGAGTGATCGCGCGTTAGTAGGGCAAGCCTTCTTGTGCTTTCAGGGGGGAAAGACTGGATGGCTAGGCGCAGCCCATCTATTGCATGACGACAAAGAATGATATTGTAAGATGCTTGCATATATTTTTTTGAAATCGATTAGCTCAATAACTGGGTATGAATTAAACTTGGTTTAGGTTGATTCTCGAATTTGAAACAATTTAAAACGCTCAGATGAGACTGACGTAAAAGTAGGGCGTAAATTCCAAGGGTGGGCAGCCATACATCGGCAAGCAGATGTCCATCGACACTTAGAGTCGAGTGGTGGGTTCCATCTAAGTGGTGGAAGTGAACATTTTCATTTAAATCAAAACAAGTGAAGAAATCGTCGTGTTGCTGGATGCGGTAAATAGCTTTTGGTAAAGAACAAAGCACCTCGTGTCCTGAGTCTGAGTTTATTTTGTGTAAAATACAGGGCTCTTCTGAGTTGGAGCCTTGGGTCACAAATTGAATAGAATTATTGTCTAAATTTTTAAAGAGGGCTAGAACTGGATTTTTTAAGAAGATTTCTTCAAGCTTTATTCCATCTTGAGACCATAGGGTGAGCGTGGGTTTGGATGGGCCTGAACTAGCCCAAAGTCCTCTTACGGCATCCCAGAGTAACAATGGTTCGAGCGCATAGTTTGCACAGTAAGTTTTCCAGAGTGTTTTCCCCGAAGTCTCCATACAGGTAATTTGGGAAGAGGTGGCTGCGGCAAAAATTCCCTGACCCATCTCTGTTAAGGCTATGGTGTTTGGATTTAAACTAACAATACGCATGAAACGTTTTTTCTCCTTTTCCCATACACACAAGTTTCCATTAAAGTTTATCCAGTTATGTGCGGGTAAGCAGGAGCAGGTTAGCTTCCCTAAAGCAACTTGACGCTGCATTTTATTCTCTAATGGGGAGTATAGATCAATTGAATTTTCATCGACAATCCAGATAGAACCTGGGTATTGAGGTACAATATTTTTTGTTCCAGGTGTGTTTAAGGATTGCATCTTTACTGCGGCCTTACCTGAGATTACAAAGCAGGGTTCTGAAAAGGTTAAGTCCATGTCTGTCGAAGCCGTTGTTTTGAGTTGTCCGAACTCAATATAATCAAAAAGTTGGATCAACTGAGCGGTATTTGCAGGACGACCCTCAATTTTTTTGCAAAGAAGGAGATTTAAAACATGCCGCCAGCGGGGGAACTCAACAGCTTCTAAATCCACATCTTGTTGATGGTGCGCAACAAAATAATCGTGAGCATTAACAGCGTTGAAAAGACTTTTCCCAGTTAAACACTCGAAGATAATAACACCTAGGGAGTAAAGATCCGAAGCGGGACATGGATGGTCATAGAACTGTTCTGGCGCCATGTAACGTGGAGTGCCAGTTGAGGAAGGAATATTTTTATCTTGGTTTTGGTGTTGAGAAATGCCTAGGTCAGCCAACTTAAAAATGGGTAACTCTTCGGTACCTGAGAGAAGAACATTCTCGGGCTTAATATCGCAGTGGGTGATTCCATTTCCGTGCGCTTCAGCAAGTGCCGCACTCATTTGCCGGGCAAAATTTAAAGTTTCATCAAATGATAGTTTATCATTTTTTTTATTAAGATGCTGCCTCAGGTTACCTAGTTCGGCATATTCAAGAACAAGATAGCTTTTTTCTTTTCCACCGTAAATCAAGTTTAGACAACGAATTATGTTGGGATGGTTTAAGGTAAAAAGAAAAGAGAGTTCTCGAAAAAAACGTTGCGCTGAAGCTTCTCCGATAGGAAATTCCTTCAGGGCACAAAGAGTATCATTTTTTTTATCACGTGCCAAATAGACTACGCCGTTGCTGCCATCACCGATAAGGCGATGGAGTTCATAATCTTCTAAATGGTGGAGCTTATCCTTACTCACATTTTATAGGCTTTCAATGAGCTCATTATGCTTTTTACCAGTCTTCACTAAAGCTTCTGCTGTTTTCAGTCGTTCACTAGTGCCGATAATAAAACGACTAATATCCGAACCCTTCGTGGCGCAGCAGGTTTGTACGCATTCGAGTTCACGGCCAGAAAGATAGCCGATAAAACTGGCTAAGATGCCTGCAATCATGGGATCGGCCATTTGCTCTGTGTCATCGACGATTGTCGTAAAGATGGAGTCGATAAGGGTGGCTTCAATAAAGCCAGTTTCGCGAGAACGTTCGACTTGTAGGGTTAAAGCGCCCCAGCCATGGTAAACAAAGTAGTTCTTAAAGAATCCTAAAAACTGTTCTAGCTCCATGTCACCAATACGTTTTCCGAGTAAAAGAGAGCACTCTCGATCTAGGCGTTTAGCTAGGCGAGCGCCCCAAATCCGTCCGCATTTATTCATGATCAGATGCCAACCCGGGCCGGCTTCATCGACAAGACCTTTATAAACGCCAGATAATAGATCAGTTGAAAGAATGCAAAGACGGGTTTTGGCTGGATTCCAAATGACGCCTTCTCTTAGATCGAAATTTAATTCGGAATCACGAAAAAGTTCAATTTCGTCTAGCGATTGTAGCAAGTTTTCGGCTGTGTTATTCATAGGTCAATATTCCTCGGTCAAAACGTTTAGTGATGCAGTTAAAAAAGGCTGAATATTTTTATAGTGTTCGGGGTCTAGCTCTTTTTCCATTTCTTGCCTTAGTCGGTAATAGCAGTGATATATGGACTGTGTTTTTTGAGGTAAAAGTTTTAGTTTATCTTCGAGGATTTTATCCGAAAAAAGTGCGCCACCGCTCCCAGGCTTGCGTAGAGGAAATTCAAAAGCTTGTAGAATGGTCTTTAGCCATATCAATAATTTATCATCAAGCCACTGTGGATCTTCTGCCAACATGGCTGCACAAGAGTAGGTGACGACATAACGTACATCGCGAGGGCATTTAGCAGATGCGAAGTCGTGGTGTTGATCATATTCATATTGACTGAACACTTCTTTGACCACTTTGTTGATTAGAGCGACGTCTTTATTTCGTATAAGGCGGCAGGTTTCCGCCAAGTTTTTTAAGTCGGGACGTTCCGCCGTAATGGTATCAAGTTCTTCATCTTTAAAATGCCTTGATTCGGCATCTTTAAAAAAAACGCTTAAGCGTGGATGTAGTCGAATCGACACTTTATTTTCGTTCAGATTGGGGTTAGTCATGGGATCATTTTGTGGGCTGAGGTTTGGATCTGTTTAATTTTGCTGACCAAGGTAACGAGCTTAAAAATGTGGTGATGTTTTCAATCCCATTAGAGTTTCGGCCAACGTAAGACTCGACAAGTAGATTTTCCTTATGCTTTTTAGAGGCTGTGTGTAAAGCCTGTTGGGTGGCCATTTGAGCAAGAGAACCAAGGTCTGACCTCAGTGGAGCAACGGAAAGAGAGTCGAGTAATTCGGGGCCAAGACTCTCTGTGTTGCGGCCTAGCCATGGTATTTCGTAGGCAAAAAGTCTGCGTGCGGAAATGCGATCTGATGTTGTTTCTTCCACTTGAAATAATAGTGATTCCTGATTAGCTGGACTGTAGGGATCATGGCGTAGCCAAGTTAAGTTTTGGAAAAAAGTATCAACTTTTTCATTTTGTAGATCGACTGCCCCTAAGGAAACAACGGTGAATTTGGGTTTAAGTAGGGGCGGCTGTGTATTTTTACTTTCCTCTGGATTTTGTGCAGGTGCTGGTTTAGGCAGGCTGTTAAGGTTAAGACCCTGATTTAAAGCTTTTTCTGTAATGGGCGTAAATAGGGCTACCATTCGCTGAAAAAGTTTTTCAGAATTTGAACTCTCAATTTTTATGGAGGGCGCAGACATGTTGGCAACCAAGCGATTGATCTTGTTCCAGCATTCGATTTGACGAGGACTTAACACAAAATTAATTAGGCTAATTTTGCTAATATTTCGGTAGCGTTCGCACCTTCACGTCGCCAAAAATCTGCGGCGTTTACTTTTTCTTTTTTGCCAATAAGAAATTTACAACAGTCGTTGCCCATGGAATAACATTGCACTTCGATACAGTCTCTTTCTTCACGGTCAAAATAACTAAAGACGCCTGAAAACATGCCTGCGTACATGTGACAAACAGGTTTTCCAATTTGCTCCATAGACTTAGCCACAGCCGAGTTTTTTATGGTAATAAAGGTCATATCCTGTTTGGCGAAGCTGTCATCAATTGTCCAACCACCCCAGCCTTCAAGCGTCAGAGGCCACCACCAAGACTCCATAACAAATTTTCTATTCATCTTCCAAATATCTGTTTTCCCCCCACCAAATTCATGACGCATTCTTTCGGAAAAGCGTTGCATATCACGCAGACCCCATTCCATACCGCATTTGTACATAATGAGATTTGCGGCATCGCCTGTTTCTTCATGTGCCCCTGTATGTAATCCTGCTATAAAATCTTCCGAAGCAAGCACCCCACGTTGACCATCGCGAAGGAGTAGGGTCTGGTTTTCGGGATCTCGTTTTATAAATTCATCAGCAATATAATAATTGTGATAAGTTTTGTAACCGCCATCTGCTGGTGTAATTTCGCTCATAGTTTTAATGTTTAGTTAGTTTAGTTGTTAGATAGAGGCAGATTGGTTTCGAGCTTCCAGAATATCGAAATTGACATCTTTAAGTTCTAAAATACGGCTACGCGTAATAATTTTATCTTTATCAATGAGAACGCGACCGTCTTTGGGATGGCGGATTGAAACTTCAGATCTTCTTCCAATAAGAGTTTCGAGCTCGTTAGCTGATTGAATAAACATGCCCTCTGGAAGCTCTACCACTAAGCCTTCACCAATGACGCGAGCTTGACAGGCTAATCTTGAATTTCCCTTACTGCCTGTTAACAGAGCGAGAGTACGCTGTTCGCGTTCTGTAGGTGGGGTGAGTGCTTCTGCTCCCTCCCGAATATAGACATGACAGGTCGAACAAATCCCTTGTCCGCCACAGGCCATACTGACCTCACATTTACGTGCAAGTAGGGTGTCAAGAACACTACATTCTGTTTTTATCATGACTTGGTCATTAAGGGGTCTAAGGACTACGGTTTTCATTTAGTCAGATCCAAAATATCGGTGCAACTTTTTTGTATTTGCTGAAGTTCAGTGTCCGCAATGATGTTTTGACTTAAAATTCCACAAACACCTTTGCCGTCCTTTCTAACTAAAATGATTTGTCCATGATCATGTGTCCATACGAGCTGCTTCGATTCTAATTTGTGGAGTTTAAGGACACTAAAGGTGTCGCTGAGTTTACGCCAAATGTTGTCGAGTTTAGTAAGCGGTTTAGCGGCTTCATTTTTTTTCTGGTGCCATGTAACCCTATTTTCGGAGCAAAACGCTATTTCGAGGATTTGCGGATTTTTTAGGAATGGACTCATGGCTTCTAAAATTTTTAGGACTAAAAGGTTTGGGTCAGGCATAAATTTTTATTTATTGCACCCAATAATTGCTTCATGGGTAAAGGGCGTTGGGTATTAATGGCCAGCAAAGTGTCATCATCTTTGCAAGCCATGAGCGCCTCCAAATTTTCTCCAATGATTTGAAGATGGTATAAAGAACCTAGTTGAAACTGGTCGTGGATCTGCTGGCTTTTAAAGTCAATGAATGCAATAAGATCAATCCTTTGCGCAGGATCTAAACTGCCGTGCTTATATTGAATCTTCCCATCTTTTGCCAAAATGATGACCTCATCTAAATGTTGGAGATCAAAGGCGTTATTACTTACGGTGGATGGGTGATTAGTCTCTATAGATTCCTCGACATAGACCTCTTGGGTTACGGCCTCTTCAATTATAACATACTGCCTTTTCGTAAGTGTTTGTTTGGCCGTCGTAATGCGGGAGGTCTTGCTGGTGAGTGCCTCTTTGTTGAAATGATTTTTATCGCGTTCCTGTTCGTCCATTAAGCGGGCTGCTTCAATAAGAATGTGTTGAGTTGTCGTAAAAATTGTTTTTTGATTGGGGGGATTGAAATGAGCTAGTTCGAACTGACCATCTTGGAGATTTAGTAAAACGTAAACCGCACTTTCCCCGACCTGATCTTTAGTCTCCGCATGAATGATCTGCCCATGTTCCAGATAGATTTTACCTTGATCGTGATCGCCTGAGACTTCAAGTATGGATGATTTGTTGCTGAGGACTAGCATCTGCACGAGTTCAGAGATGTTTATTTGATCTAAAACACCTGAAAAACCTTTTGGATGATCCGCAGCTTGTATTTTCGGTGTTACGACATCATCTAGAACGGAGGATGGAGAGCTAAAGGAGGTTCCACGCGGCGCAAGTTTTCCGGTTATACGTATTGCTTTTTTGAATGGGATACGGTTGGCTTCTTGTTCTTGTGGAGTCGGAACTGATCCTGCCGTTTGCTTTATTTCTGGTGTAGGTAGAGTTTGTTTAGGGTCTTTATCCAAGGCAAGTAGGGAGATAAAAATGTCTAGCATGGCCTTAGCTGTGGCTGGTTTGGTAAAGTGACGTGCAACGCCGTTTTTCTGGCATAGCCCATCAATTTGTGTGCTGGATTGACCAGTTAGAACTACTTTTTTGATTTTAGGATATTTAGTGCTGAGCAGTCTTAGAAATTGGAAGCCATCAACCTGCGGCATTTGGATATCGGTAATAACTATCGAGGGTGATTCTCTTTGGATCAGGAGTAAGGCATCAGCGACATTTTCTGAGATAATAATGCTTGGTGCATTGGGATGTTTACCGCACAAAAGTCCTAGTGATTCCTTCAGGTGACTCAGGAAGCGCACGTCATCATCAACAAAAAGCCATTTACTTGCCACAATTTCCATTTTAGCAATCCTTATGCCATATCGTTCAAAAGCGGACAATTTTGTTATTTCAGCTCTCAGATAATTTATTTGGTTATTAAATTTTCAAGATATACGAATCCAAACCCTCATATTATGTCCATTTATGGACGATTGACGTGTTGACAGTTGTCCGAATTTCGTCATTTTTAGGAATGCGAAAAATAAAAGTGCTTATTCTGGAGGATGATCCTCAAGTTCGTAAAATTTTTATTAACGCAGCGCAAGAGCTTGAAATGGACTCCTTAGCTCTTGGCACATTTGAAGATGCATTAAATGCTATTGAAGAAGGCTACCGACCGGAGATTCTATTGCTCGATAACCAGTTGCCTGACGGGCTTGGGGAGGATTTCTTTGAATTATCACGTAGTTTTAAATCTCAACCCTTGACCATAATGTTCACGGCCTATCCTGAGATAGCTAATGTCGTGAGGCTAACTCAAAAAGGATTATTTCATTACAACCGCAAACCCTTCTCCGTCCTTGAGCTTGAAAAGATTTTATTAAAAGCAAAAAGCCTCATTATGTCAGGCTCAGCGCACATCGTGCTTGATGGAATGGTCGCAGAATCCCCAATTACGCAAAAAATAGTCAAAGCGATTCAAATGGCCGGCCCATACAGGAATTCTGTCGTTCTTCTCACGGGAGAGACGGGCACAGGCAAAGAAGCCTGTGCTAGGCTTTTGCACAAGTTCACCTATCTCAAAGAAGCAGGCGAACCTTTCATTACACTGAACTGTGCTGCCGTGCCCACTGAATTAGTGGAGGCAGAACTTTTCGGTGCAGAGAAAGGTGCCTACACGAGTTCGGTTAAAGATAGAAAAGGCTTAATTGAATCAGCCAATGGGGGAACTTTATTTTTAGATGAAATAGGCGAGATGCCTATTTCGCTCCAAGCAAAACTTTTAAGGTTTTTAGAAAATAGAGAATATCGCAGGCTCGGCTCTGATCTCAATTCCCGCTTTAGTGGCAGGCTAATTGTGGCGACAAATCGTAATTTAAGAGAAGAGGTTAAAGCAGGAAAATTCCGCGAAGATCTATTCTACCGTTTAGACGTTCTAAATATCCATTTACCGCCTTTACGCTCAAGACCTTTAGACATCATCCCATTAGCCTTATTATTTCTTGAAAATATTTGCCAAGAGATGGGACGTCCCACCCCAGAAATAGCGGAAACTGATTTGCATGCTTTAGAAAAGGAATTACTGCCAGGTAATGCACGCGAGATTCGTAACATCATTGAGCGCGCCCTATTATCAACCCCTGTTGAACTCAAATTTCTTGCTTTGGGTTTATCTCACAAACCAGAAGTTCTAACCACATCGCCTGCCGATATCTCTAGCACGGTTTCTTGGATAGAGTTCCTACCAATATCCAGTCCTGAGGGTGGCCGCATGGCTTATGTAGAGCGTGAACTAGTGGCTTATGCTATGACGCTTTATCGAGGAAATATTTCCAAAGCAGCTAAGTGGCTCGGCATAAGTAGGCAACAAGTCTATCGTAAGTTAGCAGCCGTAAACTTAGACACTACGGAGTTAAAAAGCCCGGAGGTTTAGCCGATACCTATCTGGGGACAGAGGTGTCGAACTTCACAGTTTTTACAATCCGGATTACGGGCTGTGCAACGCCTGCGCCCGTGCCAGATTAGGAGGTGAGCCAGTAGGGTCCACTCTTCCTGGGGAAAAAGGCTCATTAAGACTCGCTCGATGTTGGTGGGATCTTTCTTGCGGGTGAGGCCCAGTCGTTGTGACAGCCTGCTGACATGAGTATCTACCACCAGTCCTTCATTGACTTCAAAGATATTCCCCAAAACCACATTAGCCGTTTTACGCCCAACTCCCGCTAAGGCAGTTAACTCCTGTAAAGTGCGTGGAACCTGACCTTGGTGGCGTTCAAGAAGAAGTCGGCAACAATCTTGGATATTCTTGGCTTTGTTATGATAAAAGCCTGTGCTGTGAATGAGTTTTTCGATTTTTTTTAAGTCTCCCGTGGCGTAAGCTTCGGCGTCAGGAAAAGCGGCGAAAAGTTTTGGCGTGACAAGATTCACTCTTATGTCGGTGCACTGGGCTGATAGGATCGTGGCGATGAGCAGTTCTAAAGGTGAAGAATAATTTAATTCACAATGAGCGTCAGGATAGTGATTCTTTAATAAAGCAAGTAGAAGGACAGCACGCTGCTTGGCAGGTAAAAGTTTCGTGGAGTTGCCAATCATGAGCACATGGGGCAATTCTTAAATTCTTGAATTGCTTAGAGACCTAGCGCAGTAACTTTTTCCACCCATTTAGACGCAGGAAATTTTGTGCTGAGGTCGGTGGCGTGTTTACGAGCATCCTCTTTTTTGCCTTGCTTGACTTTAATTTCTACCAAGTGATAGAGAGATTCCGCACAGATTTCCGTTTGTGAGGGGTAGAGAAGGGTGATTTTTAAATAATAACCTGCGGCTAGGTCAAAAATGTTTAGCTCTGGTTTCCCTTCACCTTGAAAGGTTTCTTTAGTCTTCCCTTTTTTATCCCCGATCAACTCTAGAGCCTTGCCAAATTCCAAAAGGGACTGGGCGCGGGTTTGATTACTGGCACTAGGGCTATTCATAATCTTCTTTAAGGTTGTGAAGGACTCATCATATTTACCTGCAGCAATGCCGAGCATGGCCTGAGCAAAATCGACTTCGAGAAGCTTATCCGATTTCGGATATTTTTCTTTAAGCTCGATAAAGAAGAGGGTGGCTTTAGCTGTATCGCCTTTACCTAAGTAGGCTGCGCCTAGACCGTAGGTAGCGGCGGCTTGAGCTTGGTCGGATCTAGGGAAGCTCTCGCGTAGAACTCCGAATTGTAGGACGGCCTCATCCCATTCTTTATTCTCAAGGAGAATGGAGCCATATTGATCATATTCTTGCCAAGCGATGAGCTGTGGTGTGGAGATTTGAGCCAGAGCTTCTTTGTAGAAACGCGCGGCGATGGTTTTTTGCCCAAGTTGGTAGGCTAAGTTAGCGCGGGCGATAAGGACTTGGGCTTTGACTACTTCATCTTTTTGTATCCCAGCCAATTCACTAAGGTAGGTAAAGGCGGCAGATTGTTCCATACTGTTTCCGCGTATGAGTAAGAGCATGACATCTACTTTATTTTTTAAAATGGAACTAAAGAGGTTCGTGCTGGGGAATTCCGTTATAGCCTTGTCCAAGGTTTTACTGGCGGAATCTAATAAGTTTTTCCACTGTGTTTTTTTAACTTCATTAAGACCAGCTATAGCTCCCATTTTTATGGCAGACTTGTAGTCGTTATCGGCTTGGCGTAGATAAATCCGCACGACGTAAGATGCCAACGTTTGTCCAAACTCGGAACTTTTTTCGGTGGGAGACATGGCTGTAAAGCGTGTAACAAAGTCTTGTTGAAGAGCCTCAGCTTCATCAGGTTTTTTAGCTCTTTCTAGGTATTTAATCCGTTCTGATTGGGCGACAAGACTGCGGGCAGATTTAGGAAAGGTGGTGATGAGTTCATCTTGCACTTTAATCATCTCTTCAAAGCGTTCCCCTGCTAAGTGGAGGCGCCAGATTTTTTCTAAACTAAAAATCTTAAGGGCAGGGTCGTCTACCTTGTTGACGATGTCACGATAAGCTAAGATCGCTTCATCTATCTTCTTTAGTTTTTCATGACTGCCCGCTATGACGATCATAGCTTTGCCTACATTAATGGAGTTAGGAAACTTTTTAAGAAAGTCCTGCATGGCTAGAATAGCATCCTCGCTCTTACCTGTATTATTCAGCATATTGCCTACTTGATAAGAAACTTCATCTTTTAGAGCCTCATTCTTAGCAATGAGAGAAAGGTCTTTCATAACCTTGATGGCTTCCTCTTTTTTACCGAGCTGGAACAGGGTGTAGCCACGAAAACGCTCGGCATCTTCAAATACGTCAGGCGGCAGTTTAAATTTACCGCTCTTGGCTTTGGCTGAGAATTGATCGATTTCTTTCAATGCCTCTTCAGGCTTTTTTTGGCCGAGTAAGGCGCGAGCTAACTCCTGGACGGAGAGTGCGGCAAAGCGACTATTGGGCATGTCTTTAATGATGGTTCTGAGCTTCAGGATCGCTTCGTCAAAGCGGCCTTGTTGGATCATGGCGCGGGCGATGAAGTAGGGCACAGCGTCTGCGAGGGGGTCATTAGGAAATTTAGATTTAAAGTCGGCGTAACCTGCCTCGGCCTTAGCACTGAGGCCTTGGAGGGCTTGGCTGACAATGACTTTTAGAGTTAGTTCCTTAAGCTGTGTGCCTTCGGAGAATTTCATAACATGGCGATAGATGCTACGACCCTCGTCATACTTTTTAAGTTGAATGTAGCAATCGGCTACACGAATGAGGGAGTCTTTTGAGCTATCATCGTTATCTTTAAGAGCCTTAAGCTTACCTTCTTCACGCTGAAGGCTGCGCTGGAGTGAAGTGAAGAGTTCCTTATTGGCGGCAGCTTTGGCTAGTCTATCACGAAGCTTCGCAATGCGCTTATCTTGGGATTCAATTAATTCGTCTTTAGTGCGGAGAGAGCGGAATTCCTTCAGGGCTTGGTCAAAATCTTCATCCGCAAAGGACAGGTTTGCTAATTGAAAAGCGGCGTCATTTGCCACGACTAGGCTATCACTTTTAAGAAGTCGTTGATATGTTTCACGGGCCTTCTGAATGACGGCAGCGGCCTCTTCTTTTTTAAATTCAGATTTCAACACTTGGGCTTGTTGAGAGAAAACGTAGCCTAAGAGGTAATCGGCGTCCGCACTCATTTCAGCGCCATCTGGCCTGTTCTTAAGCTCTTCTAAACTCGCAGCGGCGGCATCAAACTTACCTGCTTGGGCACTTATGTTCGACTTAATCATGAGTGCGTCTGCCAAGTTACTGTCTTGAGGAAATTTCGTGAAAAGTTCGTTTATTTTCAGAATGCCGGCCTCGAAAGCTTTCGTGGCACCAACTTTGTCTTTAGCTAAGAGCTTGTTTCCAATATCCATGTTGGCACGAGCTTGAAAGAGCAAGGCGAGGGGACTAAGCTCCTTGTTTGTGGACTTGGAAACGGGCTCTAGCGTGGTGAGTGCTTTGGTGGATTCCCCTAGAAAGTAATAGGAGGCACCTAAATGAAAGGCGGCTAACTCCTTCGTGTCAGCGGGAAAATCTGTAGAGTTACTTAGGCTTTTGGCCGCTTCAGCATAATTACCTACACTATAATAAGCGATACCCAGTAGGTAACGGATATTGGGAATATTGAGATCTTTAGGGTATTTTTTAATGGCGTCTTGAAAGGCAGTTACAGCGTCCGGGAACTTACCCTCCTGCATTGCTGCTGCACCCTTTTTTAAAAGTCCTAGGGCGGTCTCCTCAGCTCGAGCTTCAGTATGGAGGCTGAACAAAACAATAGTGCTTATTAATAAAAAGTTCGTTACCAGATAATTTAAACGCTTCACAAGTATTACTTTACAGGAAACTTAGACAGAGCAAAACCCTTTTTTTTAGAGAGAGTTGAAAAAAGTTTAGTCTAGGAACAGGAGTTGAGTTTATTAAAGATTTTCAAGGTACTCAAAATTTCCTCTTGCTAGTCTAGCCAAATTCTCTTTGAATATGCCTATGTCGTTTCTGTCAGTGTTCATGCCTTCTCAGTCCTCTGTTTACTCAGATAGACGCTTTATCTCCGTAATGTCCTAATGACTCCTTCCCACCTTCCCTTTCTTGCTCCCCCCATGTCTCGCGCTTTGACCACTGGGCTGCATCCAGCTTTTTCATTCCAAACCTAACAGGAGACGTCCCATACAATTCCAACAGCTACGTGTCAACAACCGCATCCGCGCCCGGGAACTTTTAGTCATCGGCCCAGACGGCGCATCCCTCGGCATCATACCAGTCAACGACGCCCTAGCCCACGCTCGGCGCGCTGGCATGGATCTCGTGGAAATAAGCCCTAAAGCTAGACCTCCAGTCTGTAAGATATTAGATTACGGCAAGTTCCGCTATGAAATGTCCAAAAAAGATAAGGAAGCGCGTAAACAAAATAACGCCGCTAAAGTGAAGGAACTAAAGTTCCACATCAACATCGACGAACATGATTATATGACCAAGATGCGTCATGCGGAGGATTTCCTCTTTCGTGGGATGAAGGCCAAGCTCATGATGGTGTTCCGTGGTCGTGAGATGCAGCACCAAGACCTAGGTAAAACCGTGGTGGCACGTATTCGTAAGGATCTTGAGCATGTCGGAATCGCAGATGCTGAGCCGAAATTAGTTGGCAGGAACATTAATTTAATGTTAACTCCTGTCCCGCTTAAAAAGAGGGTCCGTAAATACACGGATGATTCGATCGAATACGAAGGTGACGATGCCACAGAAGAAGGCGGAGAATCCGAGGATTCAGGTGAAGAAAACAAGATTAACGAGAAAAGATGATTTATGAGAAAAGGACCTACTGCCAAAACAAAAAAAGCCGTCGCTAAACGGTTCACCCTGACCGCTAGTGGTAAACTTAAGCGCAGCCAAGCTGGACGCCGTCACTTAGCCGCCAGCAAAAACCGTAAGCGTAAACGCCACCTCGCCTCCCGCGCGCTCGTAGCTCCCGCTGACACTAAACGGATGAAGATCTGCTTGCCATTCTCCTAAGAATTAGGCACTATCTTCAGCTTTCTAAAACTAACCAGGAACTATTATGCCCAGAGCAACCAATGCACCAGCCTCCCGCGAACGCCGTAAACGCGTAGTCGATAGCGCAAGAGGATTTCGCGGAAACAGAAGCAAACTTTACCGTTACGCTAAAGACGCCACCATGAAGGCCAAAGTATGGGCCTACCGTGATCGTAAAGCACGTAAACGCACTTTCCGCTCCTTATGGACCACTCGTATTAACGCCGCTGTGCGTGAACACGACATGACCTACAGCAGATTTATCGCAGCCCTTAAGACAGCTAGCATCGAGATTGATCGTAAGATCTTGGCCGAATTAGCAGTAAATGAACCAGCGGCTTTCGCTCAGGTCATTAAAACCCTTAAGTCCTAATTTTAATTTAGATTTAAACGCCGCCGTCTCCGTCTTCGTGAAGGGGTTGCGGCGTTTTTTTATGATTGATCAACTTCAACAAATTAAAGAGCAGGCTCTTCTAAATTTGGCTTCCGTGCAAGACGCCGTTAGCTTAGAAGAATGGCGCATCCGTTTTCTTAGCCGACAGGGTTCTTTACCTCTGGCTTTAGAGGGCATGAAGGACGTGCCTAAGGAACTACGCCCTAGCGTTGGTAAATTGGCTAACGAAGTGAAGGTCGCTGTCAATGCGGCTTTTGAAGAGAAAAGAGCATCCTTTGAAACCGTGAGCTCCCACCTTCCAGAGGATACTACCTTACCTGGCACCACCACAGACATCGCTACCCTCCACATCGTGAATCAAACGTTGGATCGTATCGTCCAAATTTTCCGGCGCATGGGTTTTGCCCTAGCTGATGGCCCGGAAATCGAAACAGAGTACCATAACTTTGATGCCCTCAATACTCCCGCCGATCACCCTGCTCGGAACGAACAAGACACCTTCTACGCCCAGCTGCCGGCGGACTCTAAATACGGCCGGCTGCTCTTACGCACTCAGACTTCCACCGTGCAAATCCGCACCATGGAATCAACAAAGCCGCCCATTAAAATTATCGCTCCAGGCCGTTGCTATCGTCGTGATGAAATTGATGCCACCCATGGCATTTTCTTCCACCAGATTGAAGGCTTAGTTATTGATGAAAAAGTGACTTTGGGTGATTTAAAGGGGACGATGGAGTTTTTCTTTAAAGAGCTTTTAGGTGCAGAAACAATCGTGCGATTTCGGCCTCACTTCTTTCCCTTCACTGAGCCTAGCTTTGAGATCGATATGGCACGGCAAGGTCATGCGGTGCGGGGTAAAAAATGGTTAGAAATCGCTGGCTGCGGGATGGTCGATCCAGCCGTATTGACAAATTCTGGGATTGACCCGGAGAAATATACGGGCTTTGCTTTCGGTATGGGAGTTGAGCGCATGGCCTTGATGCTGCACGGAATACCTGACCTACGACTTTTTTACGAAAATGACCAACGATTTTCTAAGCAATTTTAGGAAATGACCCATTTTCTCATTGCAGTAAGATTTCATATCTATATCTATTTTTAAACATGAGCACACCTACCCAACTTGAACAACTAAAGCAATACACCAAAGTCGTCGCCGACACGGGCGATTTTGAATCCATGAAAGCTTATGAGCCTCATGATGCGACCACCAATCCTTCACTTATTCTCAAAGCTGTGCAGAAGGATGAATATAAGCCGCTTCTTCTTAAAGCTGTTAAGGATCGTGCTGGAGCCAGCACGGAAGAAATCACGGATTATCTACTGATTCTTTTTGGGTTGGAAATTTTAAAAATCGTTCCTGGTCGCGTTTCCACAGAAACGGACGCTCGACTCTCTTTTGACACGGCAGGAACTATCGCCAAGGCTCATACCTTGATTGATTTATATGCAAAGCATGGCATCGCTAAAGAGCGTATTTTGATTAAAATAGCGTCCACTTGGGAAGGGATTAAGGCGGCAGAAGTTTTAGAAAAAGAGGGTATCCGTTGCAACCTCACGTTGCTGTTTGCTTTACCTCAGGCTATTGCTTGCGCTGAGGGTAGTATCCAACTTATTTCTCCTTTCGTCGGACGTATTTACGACTGGTATAAAAAGAGTGAAGGCAAAGATTTCGTGGGAGTGGAAGATCCTGGCGTGCAGTCCGTCAAAACGATCTACAATTACTACAAAAAATTCGGTTATAAAACCGAAGTTATGGGAGCTAGTTTCCGTAACGTTGGACAAATTCAGGAATTGGCTGGATGCGATCTTTTAACCATCAGCCCGAACTTCTTGCAAGAGTTGAAAGATTCTACCAAGCCATTGGAACGTAAGCTCTCACCAGAGATTGCTCAATCCAGCGATTTGAAAAAAATAGCACTCGATGAAAAAGGATTCCGTCTGATGATGAATGAAGACGCCATGGGCACAGAAAAACTAGCGGAAGGTATTCGTCTCTTCGCCGCAGATGCGGTGAAATTAGAAAAGTTAATTGAGCAAAACCGCTAAGGCTTTTAGCTGAGCAACATTATTAATAAACATGGCCCTGCTTTCGACAGAGAGTGGGGTCATTTTATATCTAGGACTAAAGTGAAAGCCTGTAGGCTATGACAAGTTTGGAGGCAGAAACCATAGGCGAGGTCGACCCACATGGCAATGCAGCGATCGGTGCATGACGTTGCCGAAAAGACAGCTTACGATGAAAAGAAGGCGGGGGATTTGATTCATAGTTTTGGTTCCAAAGCATTCACGCGTATTTCTAAAGGAGGGATGGGATGGAAGACTTGCGCCTTGCCCTCGGAAAGCGCAAGATCGGTGGCGTTGGTTTCTTGAAGGAGACGCAGAAGCGCGGCGATTTCTTCGGTGGTCGCAATATCACGTAACGAACGATCAGCCCGTGTCATGGCCATGCTGTTAAGGGGTGGCCAGACAAAGAGAGCGGCAAAGCACCAAGTTGTCATGATTGCCGCAAGTGACACGGCTTGTTGCAGAGATGTTTGCGCTGGCATGAGCCATGCAGCAGTTAAACCCAAAGCTAGCCAACCTAGAACAATCCCAATGGAGACGAGGTTACAGCCGCTTCTGAGGAACCAAGACTCCCGTCGAATCAGCAGCGCAATGTTGCGTGCAGAAAGGCGAGCCACGGCTTCAGTGAGCCAAATGGTTTGCCTATTAAAAGGCAGAAACATTCCATTTAATGTGTTCAATGAACCATCGGCATACCAATGAATTTGTCGCACGGGAACATTCCATTGCTGGAGAAGGATTAGAACCTCGGTTTCGACCGATTTTTTACCCTGCAGACGGCAGCTTCTGGCCTGCCAAGAGGGGAGAATAATGAGGACTGCAGTGGCGCAAGCCAGCGCACCGGCCAAGACCACACCGAAGGGCAGAAATGTGCGCCCTAAAACCCACAAACTCAGACCTATGAGCATGGTGATAGAGCTGGCGAGCACTCCATACCACCAATCCGAACGCCATTCTTTTAAAGATTGTGTAGTGCCGTGGTAGAGGCGTTCAACTTCGTAACCCACAAGGCGATCGAAGAAAAAGGCGAAGGAGTTAAATCCTACTAAAATCAAAACCAGCCACATGAGCCAAGGAATGCTGACGTAAAGCGATGCCGGCATCCATAGAACTAGGAGGAACGCAACCCAAACAAGGGTGAGGTGGCAGCCGATAGAGAACATACCGCTCCAGAGGCGAATAATTTGGTAATGCGTTGCGGTGCTCGCTGAAATCATCACCTAATCTAATCCGGATTATTCGATCAGCAAGAGACATGACGCCTAAGCATCCTGATAAATTAATGTTGACATGATAACATAATAATGTTGTCATGTTGGTATGATAAGAACGCAAATCCAATTAGAAGAAGAAACTTTTCGAGCTCTGCAAGTGTTGGCAAAAGAAAGGCAGTGTAGTTTTTCAGAGCTTGTTCGTACAAGTGTCAAGAATACCCTTCAGACTGAAGATAGAATGACGCTTAAGAAACGTAGTCTCGAGGTTGCTGGAAAGTTTCGAAGTGGATTAGGGGATTTAGCTAAAAACCACGACACCTACCTCAATGATGGTTTTTGAAACTATTTTTTGGGATACATCAGGTCTGTTAGCTACCTTAGATCAAGATGACGATTTTCATCTTCCAGCGATCCGGGCTTGGGAGCATATGATGCACGGAAACTACCTTTTTGTAACTACTGACTATATTCGCTTGGAAACGTGGGCACTCGTTCAAAGACGTTTAGGTTCTGAAGCTGTGGAAACTTTATACACAACAATCTTACCTTTGTGTCAGATAGAAATTACAGCAAATGATGGCTTTGACCGGGTAGTTGGTCAGTGGTTGCTGACTAGGCAGCGTTCGCTGAGCTTAGTAGATGTGACAAGTTTTGATTGTATGAGACGCTTGGGTCTAACTAAAGTATTCACGTATGATTCTCATTTCACGGAACAGGGCTTTAAAGCTTTATAATAAACGATGTCTCGGGAGCACAATAGGCCGATAAACCTCATTTAATCTTCCACGATTCTAGGCCAGGCACCCCGCACTGATCCGAAATGAGGTTTGAGTTGGGGCAGCGTTTCAATCGTAGGGCAAACGGGCTTACCCTTTTCATCAAGGAACAAGCAACCCAAAGGAGCGTCGGTTAAAATCGTGTCGAAGAGTTCAACCGCAGTGCGCAAAGCTTCCATCCAGATTCTTTTCATGGTTGTTGCTTCGAGCGGTTCCTTCGTTTGGAATTGGGCAATCGATCCCAAAGGATACCGCTGAACCCGTGACATCTCTTCAATAATAAACCGGGGGTTAAGTCCATCATCTTTTCCTGACGCCGCCCAAACCAAAGCTCCCAGAGACAACCGTTTTTGGTGAATCTCAATCAAATCAATGTAATCCCTTATTTTAGCACGCCCGCATCCCGCTAAGGCTTTGTTGGTTGCCGCATCCCAAAAATTCAGCCGATAGCCCAACTCCTCATCTTGTTCCACTGGGTAAAAACGAAAAGCCGAGTCATGAAGCCATTCTAATTTCGTTTTCTTCCCATCTTTGCTGACGATAGCCCGGGAAAACGTTTCTGATTTAAGTGTGAAGTATACCTCGTAACCGCTCTTCTCAAGTGCGCACGAGTCATCTCCCTTGGCCGCCGCTAGGGCCGCAACCGTCTCATTGAAAATATCAATATCCTTGGAAGTGCGAAGTGAGTCAGGGCTTTGGTGCAACACGGTGGCTCCTCCAACATAGCTTTCTGGATTGCGATTGGATGCAATAATCGCTAGGACTTCCCGTTCAAAGGAGCCTAAGGGCATGCGGGCTCCTTCAACAAGCGCCTGATACGTCTTGCCTTCTCAAATACTGCACGATTCCCCTCACTCATCAAAGCGTCTAAAACCCAAGGAATGTCAGCATAACTTGGCAGGTATTCTGGCTTATAGGACCAAAAACAATCAATGTAGTGATCCCGGTACGCCTTCCTGACCTCCCGCACAGCGACCATCCGGCTCGCCATTGCAGGATCCAGCGTACGCCGACTTTTTTTTCCGCCTTTACTGCCAATTTGAGCCAGATACGTCCTCATAGCTTTAGGTGTGGTAATCAAAGTTTTCATACTTAAGCAGCTTAGGTTCTGTATCGTTGATAATCAATAACTTAAATTAAAATAAAGTGGAACTTGTGCTGTCTATGTCTAAGTCGCTTGGTAAGGTTTTCTCCTCTCATATTGAACCATCTTACTGTATTGACGGGATCCTCACCTATTATGACGTCAGTTTTACAGGCGCACCAATCATCAGTAAATGACCTATTCAAATGGAGCCAGATGTCTCGGAATTGAGACTGTCTCTTATACACATCTCCGAGCCCACGAGACTAAGGCGAATCTCGTATGCCGTCTTCTGCTTGAAAA